>Ga0187864_10000064_pt1 | contig 118277 bp, 111 predicted proteins | sample June2016WEW_11_4_FD_132985 | JGI IMG/M metagenome (GOLD analysis project Ga0187864, IMG submission 132985) | Peatland microbial communities from SPRUCE experiment site at the Marcell Experimental Forest, Minnesota, USA - June2016WEW_11_40 | ecosystem: Environmental > Terrestrial > Soil >... | reverse complement strand
CGGGCGTGGGTTGATAAAACGAGCGCCGCCGAAACATTCCAGTAAAACCGCACTAAGGCCCGGGATGCTTCGCTGCGAGCAGCCCAACAGTCTTGACCTGACTTTTCGGACTGCTCGCGATGCACCGATCGCGCGATAATCGTAACCGCTGGCGGCGCGAGCGAAGGTCGTAAAGTGCGGGCCGGCGGTTTCGCGGGAAGGGTGAGCAAGAGCGTCGATCGGTGAGATAGACAAAATCGCTCGCCGCGACCTAAGCGCGCGATTCAGTTACGCGCCGAATTGGCATAATTTGCGGAGGCCGCGGTTAACTGGCATTTTCCCATGATGTAACACTTTCGTAACAATCCGTCGTTACTCTGGACGGGAAATGTGTTGTGGTGGAGGCGGCGACGCATCGATACACAAATACCCAGCACGAAAGATGGACCGCGCTTGGCTGAATTGGCAAATACCGTGACGGAACAAATCGCGGCGACGCAGAGCAGCAGGCGGACCCGCGGTTTCGGCATGCGTTCGGTTGGCGATCGCGCCTTCAACCTGACCACGCTCGGACTGGCGCTGGTGATACTGGCACTGCTGTTCGGCGTGACGATCGACTTGTTCGTCAACGCGCTGCCGTCGATCAGGGCCTTCGGGCTGCATTTTCTGATCAGTACGGACTGGGATCCCACGAATGACCAGTATGGCGCGCTGCCGTTCATTTATGGGACGGTGGTCTCGTCGCTGCTGGCGCTGTTGATCGCGGTGCCGCTCGCGCTGGGAGTCGCACTGTGCCTGAGCGAGATGGCGCCGGCGTGGCTCAGCCACAAGCTCGGGTTTCTGGTGGAGTTGCTGGCGGCGATTCCGAGCGTGGTCTATGGCCTGTGGGGGGTGTTCGTGCTGGGGCCGTGGCTGCGCGACCACGTCGATCCGATATTGGCGAAATATCTGGGCTTCCTGCCGTTTTTCCAGGGACCGCACATCTCGGTGAGCATGCTGACGGCGGCGGTGATACTGGCGATTATGATACTGCCTTACGTCTCGGCGGTCTGCACCGACGTGTTTCGCGTGGTGCCGCAGACTCAGCGCGAAGCCGCCTTCGCCCTAGGTGCGACGAAGTGGGAGATGGTGCGGATGGCGGTGCTGCCGTTCGGCGTCTCGGGCGTGATCGGCGCGGTGATCCTGGGGCTCGGACGCGCGCTTGGCGAGACGATCGCGGTGGCGATGGTGATCGGGAACCGGCCCGAGATTTCGGCATCGGTTTTTATGCCCTCGTCAACGCTGGCGAGCGTGATTGCCAACGAATTCGTCGAAGCGACCTCGAACCTGAACCTGGCGGCGCTGGTGGAGCTGGGGCTCGTGCTGCTGGTGCTCGGACTGATTCTCAACGTCGCGGCGCGAACGCTGGTTTACAGCACCACCCAGCGCCGCTTCAAGGGCAAGTGATGCTCAATAATCCACAGCAACAGCGGCAGAATTATTATCGCAACCTGAAAAGCAAATTCATGGTTGGGCTGACGGTCGCGGCAACGATCGTGGCGCTGATTCCGCTCTTTTTGGTGCTGGCCTACCTGCTGACCAAAGGCACGACGAGTATCAACTGGGACTTCTTTACCAAGATGCCGACGCCGGTGGGACAGAACGGCGGCGGCATGGCTAATGCGATCATGGGGACCTTTGAGCTGGTGGGAATCGCGACGCTGATCGGGGTGCCGATCGGAGTCGGCGCTGGGATCTACCTGGCGGAGAACCGCGGCAGTCAATTGGCGCAGACGATTCGCTTCGCGGCCGACGTGATGATGGGGATCCCGACGATCGTGATTGGAATCTTCGTTTACGCGATCTTCGTGAGGCCATTCTATGGCTTCTCGACGATGTCGGGCGCGATCGCGCTCGCGATCATCATGATTCCGCTGGTCACGCGCACGGCTGAGGAAATGATCTTGCTGGTGCCGCACGAACTGCGCGAGGCGGCGCTGGCCTTGGGGGTGCCGCGCTGGCGCACGACGGTCTCGGTGGTGGTGCGCACGGCGATCAGCGGAATCGCGACGGGGGTGATTCTCGCGGTCGCACGGGTCGCCGGCGAGACCGCGCCGCTACTGTTTACGGCGTTCGGCAATCGTTTCTGGTCAACCTCGCTGTTTCAGCCGATCTCGTCGCTCACCGTGCAGGTCTATACCTATGCAATCTCGCCATTTGCCGACTGGCAGCGGCAGGCCTGGGCCGGGGCGCTGGTGTTGACCGCGATCGTACTGGCGATGGAACTCGGCGTAAGATGGGTAACGCGGGGATCGGCACGAGTGGCAAGGTAATCAAGCTAAGACAATCTATGCCCGACAAAGTAATCGTTCGACACCTGTACGCATTTTTCAACAAGGCCGAGGCCCTGCGCGACGTCAGCCTGAACTTCGCCGAGAACCGGGTAACGGCGATTATTGGGCCATCGGGTTGCGGCAAATCGACCCTGGTGCGCTGTATCAATCGGATGCACGAAGTGATCCCGGGCGCGACCTGCACCGGCGATATAATTCTCGACGGCGACAATATTTATGCACCGACGGTTGACCCGGTGGAGGTGCGGCGGCGAATCGGGATGGTGTTCCAGAAGCCGACGCCGTTTCCGACCATGTCGATCGAGGACAACGTTGCGGCCGGGTTGAAGCTCAACGGGATCACGCTTTCTCGCGCCGACCGCGATCGGCTGGTCGAGCAAAGCCTGCGGCGCTCGGCGCTGTGGGAGGAAGTCAAGGACCGGCTGGGACGGCCTGGAGCAAGCCTCTCAGGCGGACAGCAGCAGCGTCTGTGCGTGGCGCGGGCGTTGGCGGTGGAGCCGGAAGTTCTGCTGATGGACGAACCGTGCTCGGCGCTTGATCCGATTTCGACCGCGCGCATCGAGGAGCTGTTGCTTGAGCTCAAGGAGAGTTACACGATCATAATCGTGACGCACAACATGCAGCAGGCGGCGCGCTGTTCGGATTACACCGCGTTCATGTATGCGGGCGATCTGATCGAATTCGGGGAGACCAAGCAGATCTTCACGAATCCGACGCGGCGAGAAACCGAAGATTATATAACCGGGCGCTTCGGTTAGTTCCCAAGGGAGGCGGAAATGGAAACCACACAGCCGCAGCACACGAATCGTCAGTACGAAGAGGAGTTGCGCGGCTTGCGGGCGGGCCTGCTCAAGATGGGCGGGCTGGCCGAACGGCAGATCGCCGAAGCGGTCGATTCGCTGGTCAATCGCAATACCGGCCAGGCCCGTGAGACGATCGAGCGCGACGTCGAAGTAAATCGCATGGACACGGAGATGGACGACCGCTGTATCCGGCTGCTCGCGCTGCATCAGCCGGCGGCGAGCGATCTGCGTTTCATCACGACCGGCCTCAAGATTACCACTGACCTGGAGCGGATCGGCGACAACGCCGTGAACATCTGCGAGCGCACTATCGAATTGAACCAGGAGCCGCAGCTCAAGCCCTATATCGATATTCCGCGGATGGCCGAAATCGCGCAGACCATGGTCAAGGACAGCCTCGACGCCTTCATGCGCGACGACACGACGCTGGCCGAAGAGGTGATCGATCGCGATGACGAAGTGGATCAGCTCAACTACCAGATCTACCGCGAGCTGCTGAGCTACATGGCGGAAGATCCGCAGACGATTCCGCGCGCTACGCGGATACTATTCATTTCAAAATATCTTGAACGGATCGCCGACCATGCGACCAACATCGCCGAGATGGTCGTGTACATGGTCAAGGGGCGGACGATTCGGCACATGGAAAAGAAAAAGGCATGACGACGCAAGCGGCCACAGTTCAGCGCGAACGAATCCGTCAGAAGATTCTGGTGGTCGAGGACGAGGCCGACATCCGCGAGCTGCTGCGCTACAACCTCGCGCAGGAAGGCTTTGCGGTTGAAGAAGCGAGCGACGGCGCCGAGGCGCTCGACCGGATCGAGCGGCGGGCACCCGACCTGCTGGTGCTCGACCTGATGCTGCCGCAGATGTCGGGGCTGGAGTTGTGCCGGCGGATGCGCTCGAACCCGGAGACCGCCAAGCTGCCGATCCTGGTGGTGACGGCCAAAAGCGCGGAGGTCGATCGCATCCTGGGGCTCGAGATGGGCGCGGACGATTACGTGGTCAAGCCGTTCAGTCCGCGCGAGGTCGTGGCGCGGGTCAAGGCGCTGCTGCGGCGCGCCAACCCTGCGAGCGAACCGGCGTCGCCCGGCAACTACGATCGCGGCCGCTTGAGGATCGATTTCGGCACCTACGAGGTCTTCGTTGACGGCCAGCCCAAGGATCTGGCGTTGCGCGAGTTCGAGCTGCTGCGATTTTTCGTGCAGCATCCGATGCGCGTGTACAGCCGCGAGCAACTGCTCGATCTGGTATGGGGCCGCGATACCTTTGTCGAACCGCGCACGGTTGACGTTCACGTTCGCCGCCTGCGCCAGCAAGTGGAGCGCGACGACGCCAAGCCGGAGTTGATTCTGACCGTGCGTAGCGTCGGCTATCGCTTCAATCCCGAGGCCCTTGGGTAGGCCGCTCTTCCTGCGTCTGGCCGCGATCGTCGGGCTGAGCCTGGGCCCGGCCGCAGTGGCCTTGGTGATACTAGGTATCGAGCGGGACATTGCGCCCGGATGGATCGCGCTGGCGATCGTCGCGAGCGTCGGCGCCGGTGCAATCGCGGCGGCCGCGCTCAACCGCACTCTGAAGCGCCGCGCGGAACGTCTCGATGCGATGGCCGGAGCACTGGCCCGGCGCGAGCTGCCGTCCCATCTGCTGCCCGACGAACGCGACGCGATGAGCCGCGCGGAGCGCCGCCTGCTCGATGCCGCCGACGGAGTGGTGACGGCCCTGGAATCGCTCGACCAGCAGCGCGAGGAGTTCGAGGCGATCTTGCGCGGCATGATCGAGGCCGTGGTGGTGACGGGCGTGCGCGGCGAAGTGGTGATGATGAACGGGGCGGCGCGGCAGGTGTTCGGGCTGGCGGCCGAGACCAGCTACAGCGGCCGCGATTTCGTCGAGCTTTGTCGCGACCCGCGCCTGCAGGAGTTCGTCGGGCGTGCGACCGCTTCGGGCAGCGGCGAGGTGATGACGGGCGAGTTCGCGATTCAGAATCCGGCCGCGCGCCATCTGCAAGTAAGCGCAGCACCGGTGCGGCGCACGGACGGAGCCGCCGCTGCGCGCGTGCTGGTATTCCACGACGTCACCCGCCTGAAAGCCTATGAGACGGCGCGCGCCGACTTCGTGGCCAACCTGACGCATGAGCTGCGCACCCCGCTCGCGGCGATTTGCGGATACGCCGAGACGCTGAGCCAGGGCGTGGAGGATCGCGCGACCGAGCGGCGCTTCATTTCGATTATCGAGCGCCAATCGCGCCGGCTCGCGCGCCTGATCGACGACCTGGTCTCGCTCTCGGATCTGGAACGCGGCCTGAGCCCGCTCAAGCTGCAAGCGCTGGAGCCGCGGCGCGTGGCCGAGGAAGCCGCCGAGCTGATGCGCGAACCGGCGCGCCGCAACGGCGTCGAACTCGAGGTGAGCGCGGCGGCCGAGCTGCCGCCGGTCTCGGGCGATCACGATCGCATGACGCAGGTGATGGTCAATCTGCTCGACAACGCGCTCAAGTACACGCCGCGCGGGGGCACGGTCAAGCTCGACGTGCGCGCAGCCGAAGCGGCGGCGGTGAACGGCGCGGCGACGGGCGAGAGCCGGGCGGGCGTCGAGTTTGTGATCGCGGATACCGGCGAAGGGATTCCGCCCGCCGACATTCCGCGCCTGACGGAGCGCTTCTATCGCGTCGATCGCGCACGATCGCGTGAGCTTGGCGGCACCGGACTTGGCCTCGCGATCGTCAAACACATCCTGCAGCTTCACCAGGGTAGCCTGAAGATCGAAAGCCGGCTACGCGAGGGCACGACGGTTACGGTATGGCTGCCGGTCGCGGTGGCGAACGCGGTCTGAGCGGCGATCGATCTCGAGAGGTGTGTTCTTGCTCGCAAGCGAGTAAGGCGCTCCGCGCGATGGGTGCCGACTTGCGGTGGCGCGCGCAATATGGAGAATGGAAGGTTCCACCGCGCGCCCTTAGCTCAGCGGATTAGAGCATCAGACTACGGATCTGAGGGTCGGGGGTTCAAATCCCTCAGGGCGCGCCACCTTCTCTCGACTCGCCAAGTTCCTCGACTCGCCAACTGGTCTCGCGCAACAGACCTACTTGAAGTGGGGCATCACGTATTTGGCGAACTTCTCCAGCGACTTGATAGCCTCCTTATGCGGCAGGCCGCCGAAGTTGATCTCGAAGGTTGAATAGGTAAGGCCGTAATCTTTCTCGGCGCGCTTGAGCCGCTGGACGCAGCGCTCAGGGGTGCCGAAGATGATGCAATCGGCCTTGTCCAGATCCTCGTAACTGGCATTGCCAAAGAGCTTCGAGAGACCACCCTTGTATTCCTGATAGTCCGCCGATTTGAACGCCAGGTTGTCGAGCGAGCTGAAGAATTTCCAGTACTGGCCAAAATGCTTGCCCGCGAGCGCGTGAGCTTCCTGGTCGGAATCCGCGACGTAAAGATGATAGACGCCGAGGACGTCGCGAGTTTTCGGATCGTGGCCGGCGGCTTTCAGGGCCGACCAATAGAGCGCGAGCTTGGCCTGCAAATCTTCGTGCTTGTGATAAGCGAACGGGACGGTCATCGGATTGAAGCCCTTCTGCCCGGCCCAGATGAAACTTTCCGGAGTGACCGCGCAGGCGCTCCAGATCGGCGGATGGGGCTGCTGCACCGGCTTCGGCAATGCGGCAACGCCGCGAACCTTATAGTACTTGCCGTCGTAGGTGACGCGGTCCTGCGTCCATGCCTGCTGGATAATCTCGACCGATTCGTGGAAGCGCCCGTGGCTCTCGGATTCGTCGATGTCGAACAACTCGTACTCCGCTTTCAGCACGCCGCGGCCGATGCCGAGGTCGAGGCGGCCGTTGCTGAGCACGTCAACCATCGCGTACTCTTCGGCGAGCCGGATCGGATTGCTTAGCGGCAGCAACGTCACGCCGGTACCCAGGCGGATGCGCCTGGTGCGTTGCGCGACTGCGGCAGCGAACACGGGCGGCGAGGGAAACGCATAGCCGCCGACATAGTGCTCAGCGAAGAAGACGCCGTCGAAGCCGAGCTCCTCTTCGCACTGGATCTGCTCCATCATCTCGCCGTAGTAATGGCTCGCAGATTTGTGGATATCGGGGTAATAGTCGGGGATATAGAGTACACCGAATTTCATGCGGGTCTTCCTTCAGCCGGGATCTGCGTCTGCAATCGCAACTCTCGTATAGGCTGGACGGGCGTCCGGCTGCAAGGTGGCAAGCTCGCTGCGGTCCTCGGTCCCCGGATTCGCGAGAACGCCTTTTGTTTGAGTCGAACCGGTGTGAAGATTAAGTGTTGGGTAAATCGCCAGAGATAAATTTTTGAAGGATGGACAGGAAACCTCATGAGTGATGCTCCCTCCGCGGTCGTGATTGGCGCCGGGCTTGGCGGTCTATGCGTGGGTGCGCAACTGAAGAAGGCCGGGCTTCAAGATTTCGTCATCCTGGAAAAAGCCGACAAGGTTGGCGGCACCTGGCGGGAGAATACCTATCCGGGCTGCGCCTGCGATACGCCGGTTGCGGTGTATCAATTCTCATTCGCGCGCACGTTGAACTGGAGCCATCTGTTTCCCCGCGCCGCCGAGGTTCAGCGCTACACCGAAGATCTCACTGACCTCTCGGGGCTGCGACCGCATCTGCGACTGGGGCAGGGCGGCTCCGCCGCGGTCTGGGACGACGCTCGTTCGCATTGGAAGGTTACCACCACGACGGGCGAGACGCGGGAGGCGAAGGTCCTGGTGATGGCGCTGGGCCAGCTCAATCGTCCGCAGCTTCCGGCGATTAAGGGAAGGGAGACTTTCGCCGGCGCGTCGTTTCATTCGGCAAAGTGGAACCATGGCGTCGCGCTTGAAGGCAAACGGGTAGCGGTAATCGGATCGGCCGCCAGTGCGATCCAGTTGATTCCGGAAGTGGCCAAGGTTGCGGCGCATCTCAGTGTGTTCCAGCGATCGGCGAACTGGATTTTGCCGCGGCTGGATCGCGAGGTGACCGCGGCCGAGCGGCGTCTGCTTGCAACCTCGCCGGAAGTAAGCGCTATCGAACGCGAACATCTGTATCTCCAGTCCGATGCGCTCTTCTGGCAGGCGTTTCAATACACCGAAGCGGGCCGTGCCTTTTACACCGAGCAGGCGCTCAGCCACCTCGAGACGCAGGTGGCGGATCCGGAACTGCGGCGCAAGCTCACTCCGGATTACCCAATCGGATGCAAGCGCGTGCTGTTTGCGGATGACTATTATCCGGCGCTGATGAGGGAAAATGTCTCACTGGTGACTGAGGGGATTGAGCGAATCGTGCCCGAAGGCGTCGTGACCACGGATGGTATTACCCACAAAGCGGATGTGTTGGTTTATGCTACCGGCTTTGAGACGACCGAATGGCATATTCAGGTTGACATCACCGGGCGCAATGGACTGAAACTGAGCGACGCCTGGAAAAATGGACCCGAGGCCTATCTCGGCATCACGGTCGCAAATTTCCCGAACCTCTTTCTGATATACGGGCCGAATACCAATCTCGGCCACAATACCATCACCTTCATGATCGAGCGGCAGGCGGAGTACGTAGTACAGTGCATGAAGGCGATGCAGACGCGCGGGCTTTCAGCGATCGAAGTCACGAAGGCCGCGCAGGATCGCTTCAACCACGACCTGCAGGAGCGACTGGCAAAATCGACCTGGGCCGATCCGAAGTGCAATAGCTGGTACAAGACCGCGGACGGGCGCATTACCCAGAACTGGGGTGGCGATACGCGCGAGTATCGGCAGGCGACGCAAAGCATCGCCTGGAGTGACTACTCAGTGAGGTAGCGCGACCGGCGACGCCTGCTGGTGACCGGAAACGGAGTGCCGCTGGCGAGTGTAAACAAGATCCAGCTCCATCGGCTCAACTCGAACCGCAAGAGTATTTCGATCGATAACGTCAACGACGCACCGTTGCAGATGGTGACCCAGGCAGCGCCCTGTGGTTCCTTCCAATTCCAGCGCCGCGCTGCCGGTTCGGCGTGAATTCGTGCTAGTGTCTGGGCCATGGCGATCCGAATCGAAGTCGAGCGTGAGGATGACGGCCGCTGGCTTGCCGAGGTTATCGGCCTTCCGGGCGTCATGGCCTACGGCGGAGCCGAACGAGAGGCGATCGACAAGGCGAAGGCTCTGGCGCTCCGCGTGATAGCGGACCTGATCGAGCACGGCGAATCCATGCCTGAGCCGCTCTCGTCCATTTTCACGGTTCGAGCAGTCACCGCTTAGACGTGAGCATTTGGCCTTCCGTAAAGGCAAGGCGCGCATTGAGCGCACTGCGTATTGGCTGATCCATCAAGCGAGCCTCGGGTTCGCATCGCACCCTCGCTCGGTCCGGTTACCCGGATTACACCTTCGCTTTTCACGATGACGACGAAATCGGTCCGAAGATGATGGCGCGCATGGCCAAGCACACCGGGCTTCAACCTGACGATCTCTGACGGGCCAACGCGATGGCGTTGGTGAGCCGGTGGCGCACGTTTGCGCTAGGCCATCAACTCGGTGAAGTTGCGCGCGTAAAATTTATCCTTCGCGTCTTCGCTGGTCTCGCGCATCGATGATTCGAAGCGCTTGATCGGGTTGCGCCCGCCCTCGATATGCGGATAGTCCGACGAAAACAGGAAGAGGTCGGCGCCCGCCTGATCGATCATCCAACCGACCGGTTCGGTCGGAAACGGGGTGAAGCGCAACTGGCGGCGCGCATACTCGGAGGCCCGCATCGGCAGCGCGAGCGCGGGTTCCGTGCGCAAGAAGGAATCCTGCGCCGCGTCGAGGCGCTTCAGCCAGGGAACCACCCACATCGCACCCTGCTCGATACAGCCGCCGCGCAGACGCGGAAATTTCTCGAGCGTGCCGTCGAGCACCATCGCACTGAGGAACAGTTCCGACGGGGCATGCATCAGCATGAAATCCTTGGCGCGAACGGTTTCGCCGCCGCCGAGAAAATCGCGGGCCTCGAGGCCATTGTTGAGCCAGGCGGGTTCGATCGGTATCCGGCCGGCACCGATGTGGAGCATGAATGGCATGTTGGCGTCTTGCAGGCGTGCCCAGACGCCGTCAAGCGCCGGGTGGGTGGGAGATTTGTCGCCGGCGGCGGTGGCCGGAATCCAGAGCGTACGGCATCCAAGGCGCACCGCCTCCTCGATCTCGCGCTCGGCGAGTTCGGGAACGTCGAGCGGCACAAATCCCACTGGCAGCAGGCGCTTGTCGTGAGCGCAGAAGTCGGCCATCGCGCGATTGAGCGCACGCGCCCCGCCATACAGCATCTCCGTATTATGCTCGAATTGCGCAAATGAGCCCCAGAATTGTCCCGGGGCGATCGAGGCGAAGACCAGTTGGCAATCGAAGCCGAGGAGGTCGAGGGCGCGCGTGCGTTCGGCCGGATCGGTGGCGCCGTAGGCATCCCAGCCCTTGAGGTTCATCAGGTTCGCTTCGAGGTTGACCGAGGCCCAATGCGCGGCGTCGCGGGTCTTGCCGATCGCGTCGGCCATGCGCCCGGTGCGGGCGAAGTCGGGCGGGGGCAGGCGGTCGCGAAGGCGCGGATCGATATAGCTCGCGAGCCAGTCGCGCGTCTCCATGATGTGGCTGTCGGCGTCGTTGTAGGTGCGGCCTTCGGCATAGGGCATCGGCGAATCTCCTCAGCGAATTCGGCCCTCAGAGAGTTGCACGAAAAGGGGGCGTTTGCGAAGCCCTGCGGCGTCATGATGATTGGTCGCTCGACGCCTCCGCTGCCACCACGAGGGCACACGAGCGAAGCCGAAGGCGGAGCGAGCGAACGAGTCCGCGAGGCGCACAAAAATACAAAGAGACCAAACCCCCGGCCCCTTCCCTGAAAAGGAAGGGGAGTAGAAGGTACAGACCGGGATTTTCGCGGCGCGTCAGAATGAGAAGAGTTAACCCGATGGACTGCCAGGTGGCGGGGCGTGCGGGCTAGCGCGAATCAGGCAGCGATCGGTTCCGAAGGATTCTCAACGTGGGTCGAAGGCGAATGCGGTGCGCAGGGGATTGCGGCCGGTCGGAGCGTGGTCTTTGGGTGCGCCCGCGAGCCGATCAAGGATCGCCAGATTAAGCCGGGCTGGCTCAAAATCGGGCTCGGTACGAGCAAGTTCGTTCCATACTTGACGAGCGTGTGAGTAATCATGTTCTTCCGCATATATCAGTCCCATCATATTGAGGGCGTCGGGCTGCCGCGGATCGAGCCGCAGTGATAGCTGCAGTTCGTCGCGCGCTGCAGCGAGCATTCCGCTCCGTTCGTAAGCGAGTCCCAGATTGAAATGAGCCTCGGGACGCTCGGGGCTGAGCGCGACCGCGGTGTTCAGGGCGCCGGCCGCGCCGGTCAGATCGCCGCTTTCAAGCAAAGCGCGTCCGAGGTTCAGGTAAAGGTCCCATTCACGCAGACCGAGCGCTGCCGCCTCGCGATACTCGACGATTTCGCGCGGCCGGTCGCCCGTCATGCCGTAGGCGAAGCCGAGATGATAGTGGGCAAGGGCGTCGCCCGGGTGAGCGGCGAGCACGCGCCGATGAGCCGCGACGGCTTCGCCGTAGTCTTCCATCCCGAGAAAATAATCGGCGGAGGCATCGCAGACCTGTTCGGATGATTGTTTGGCCGCGGTGGCCTGCGAACCGGCGGTCTGGCGGGAGCCGGCGTTCGCGATTGAGACGCCCGCCAGCATCAGTGATGCGGCCAGTGCGAATCGAGTCACGCCGATTGACAGCTTCGAGATCATTTCGCGGAATAACAGAGCAAAACCTATGCCTGACTCTTTATGATACGCAAAAAGTAATTAAACGTCTTAATATCTAAAGATAGCACCTTAAATCTATCAAAGGGAAACCCGGCGCCGATTCTCACTTTGGTTTAGGTTCAGATATTTGACGAAGGATTTTCAGCGATGCCGGAAAATTTGGCACCGTTTCGATGATATTGAGATGGCTGCCACTGAGGATTGGTGTCAACGGACGCATCGATAGAAGGCCATGTTGGGCGCTAGGCTCGAGGGGTACGATCGGCAAAGAGCCGCAACAGGGCGGACATCAGAGCGTCCGCCAGCGGATGTTCAGATGGCGGTATCGGGCGTCGAAGTCGTTCGAGATGAAGCTGCCGCGGCGTCGGGCCCTCAATCGAGCAATTTCTCGAAGAGCGCGAAGCAGGCCGAGGCGAGCGTTGTCCCGATGCCGACCGCGAGCGGAAATGCGGCGGTGGGATGAATCATCACCATCGGCAGCAGGGCAACGGCGAGCGCGGGCGGCACGCGGATGTTGAAGATGCGCAGTACGGCAACCCCCCAGGCCATGCTGAGCATCGCGGCGAGCGGGGCGAGTGCTATGTGCGCGCGGAAGAGATAGCCGCCGGTAGCAGCCAGGAAACACGCCAGCGGCAAAACCACGGGCCGGCCAATCCAGTGGCAGTGCTCCCGATGGAGAAGCATCTCGTACAGGATTACGACCAAAGGCGGGAACAATATGAAGCGCATCCCGGTGAGCTTCACGGCGCCAACGGCGATCACAACGAAGGTCAGCAAAGCCAGCATCGCCGGCATATTAAGAGGTACCGCCGTCGCGGGTGTTGCGCCCGGAGCGTCGGTGGCGTCGTGCGAGGGTGCTACGGAGGGAGGGTCGGCGCTTTGGTCATCGTCGGAACCGAGCGGAGGACGGCTTGAAGGGCAGGACGTCGTATAGCGCCTCCAAGGGATTGAAATCGCGGCCAGTAGGGTCGAGCCGAAGAGAATCCCGGGCGGATACCACCAACTGGTCACGCCGAGCACGAGCGGGAGGAGACCCGCGGAGATGGCGGGGGCGACCGGCGAGCGCAGTGCCCGGATAACCGCGATGCACGCTACCACCGTTATCAGGACGGACGCGAAGCCGTAAGGGATCGTGCGGGTGACGACGGTTCCAATCAGGCCGGTGAGGGGCGGGGTGAGCGCGAGCAGCATTGGAGAGCTCGCCCAGCGCCCGCGTGGCTGCTCCATCACATTCCAGGAGAGTGCGGCGAGTTCAGGGAACATCACGTAGAAGGCGCCGGTCACGCTCGCGACAGTCGCGATTACGCCGATGTAGATGAGGGCGAGGAGGTCAGCCGCCAGCCGCGGGGCGCCCGCCCCCGGGGATTCGCGATGGGTGGGGGCGGTTTGCGACTCGCGGTCAGGTGGATCGGGCGGAATGGTTCGAAGCATTTAAATATCCTTGCGAGGGGTGGCAGATGACGGAATGCATAGAGCGGATTGGCTCTCGAGTGGCATCCAGAGTGATCGCATTGGCATAAGTGGGGAAAGGATCGTCACGTGGTGGACAGTTCGCTCCTGTTAGGCTATGTTGGTCTTAAGTTCCCGTATTGACTAAAGTGGTAGTCGGCGCCGCTTGGGAAACAAACAAAAGTAACAAGTCAGGCGAGGGCTATATATGATCAACTTCAACGATCCCGCTTTTATTGAATGGCTCTCTACGCTTGCGATCTCGGTCGGGGTTTCGCTGATCATTGCAGGCGGGCTGGCCGCGGGGTCGGGGCGTCTGCTCGCTCTGGCTCCCGAACATAAGTTGTGGGCGTTTATCGTGGCCTTCGCCTTTCTGTGCAGCCTCTCTACAGTGCCGATGTCGGCGCACGGTAGTTGGTTCGACACATTGTACCTCGCGCTGATCCCGCTGTTGGTCATATTCATTTACTTCATACCGACCGCCGCGGCGATCAGCGGGAACAATCCAAATTTCAACGGCGTTTTCATCATGAACCTGTTTTTCGGCTGGACGTTTGCCGGATGGGTAATAGCGTTGTTCTGGGCGCTGCGCCGGCCAATGGCGGTCGAAGGCACGAACTTCAAGGTAACTGCATTTGGAGCGGTGCCGCTGAAGAAAACGAGTAGCCCGCGGCACTGATACAGGCGCTCCAAGGCATCGTTGTCGCGTAAGCTCGCGTCGCAATGCGCGGGCGCAACGCTCAGGCAGCTATCGCCGCAAGTTCCGACGTGCAGTGGGCGCAGCGCGACGCCTTGAGTGGAATTTCGCTCGCGCAGAATGGGCATTCGCGCGTCGTTACCGGTACGGTCACCGGCGGCATGATCCGGTTGAACTGGCGAATGATCATGAACATGGTGAAGGCGACGATCACGAAGTCGAGAATATTGTTGAGGAACATGCCGTAGTTGAGCGTCGGGGCGCTCGCCGCTTTGGCCGCCGCGAGGGTCGCGTAGCTCTTGCGATCGAGACTGATGAACAGGTCATTGAAGTTAACGCCGCCGAGCAGGAGACCGACCGGTGGCATGATCACGTCGTTGACGAGCGAGGTGACGATTTTGCCGAAGGCGCCACCGATGATGATGCCGACGGCCATGTCGACGACGTTGCCGCGCAGGGCGAATTCCTTGAATTCCTTGAGCATGGCTTCCTCCGTTGCGCTTTGATCTGTAAATCTTCGTCAGCCTGAATTCGAATTGTTTCCGATATCAGTTTGCGATCTCTTCGGCAAAGTCAGGTGCGCGCCCGCGCGCCCCTGACCTTGCCGTACCGACGACCCTGTCCTAGATTCATGGGATCGATCTGAATTGCGCGGGCCGGTCGGAAAGCATCCAACGAATGCGCCGAGCCGGCGCCGGCGAATCCGCGGTTTCGGAACGATGGTTTTTGCGAAGAGGGAGCACGGATGAAGGTATCGTTGTTTTATCTGCCCGGAATCGGCAGTCGGAGTCAGATCGAAGAAGGCATGGTCGGGCTGCGCGGTGAGGTTTACGATCAGATGCTACGCGAGGTGAGCGAGCAGGCGAAGCTCGCCGACGTGCTCGGCTACGACTCGATCAGCTTCACCGAGCACCATTTTCACGTGGAAGGTTTCGAGGTCTCGAACAACCCGGTGCTGCTCGATCTGTACATCGGGATGCAGACCAAGCGTTTGCGCGTAGGGCAATTGGGCGTGGTGCTGCCGGCGAACAATCCAATTCGGGTGGCCGAGGATATCGCGATGCTCGATCACATGACGGGCGGGCGCGCCAACGCCGGCTTCGCGCGCGGCTATCAGCGGCGCTGGGTCGACATCATGGCGCAGCAGACGCACGGGATTCATGGAGCGCATCCGCATCAGCACGACGCGATCGACGACGCCAACCGGGCGGCGTTCGAGGAGTGCTATAGCATTATCAAGCAGGCGTGGACGCAGGAATCGCTCAGCTACCAGGGCAAGTACTGGCGGGTGCCGCCGGGCGCGACCCCGTGGCCGATCGAAGCGACGCAGAAATGGGGCAAGGGCGTCGAGGACGGCATCGTGAAGTCGGTGAGCGTGGTGCCCAAACCGCTGCAGAAGCCGCATCCACCGATCTTTCAGCCCTTCGCGTCGTCGGAGCGCAGCATCCGCTGGTGTGCGCAAGAGGGTGTGACCGCGGTTATCCCACCGTTGTTCCCGGCCTACGAACGCCAGTTGGCCGAGCTGTATGCCGAGGTCTCGGGCAAGCCGGTGGGCGAAGGCATGGGCGTGCTGCGCGACGTTATCATCGCCGACACCGACGAAGAGGCGCGCGCGCTGTGGAAGCAGAGCGGCTACTTCGTGGGGCGCGAATGGTTCGCGCCGTTCGGCTTTGCCAAGGGGATGGACGATCCCAAAACCGGAGAGACGCCCGACCTGTTCGACAATAGTCTCGCGCTGGTGGGTTCGGTCGATACGGTAACGCGGCAGTTGGAGAAATTGCTCAAGCGGCTGCCGGTGAAGTGGCTATTCGCATGGATGTACAATGGGCTCGTGCCGCACGATCGCAACATGAAGATACTCGAGCAGTTCTGGACCAAGGTGATGCCGCGCGTTGCTGACCTATAGTCAGTTGATCTTGGAGAGCACACCGCGGTTCCCCTGCTCGCAGCGAACGGGTCCCGGAGACCTAACTCCAGGGTCACTCTCTAATCGCTCATCAGGCGCGCGGACCGGACGCGACCTTAGTAGTGCGGCTGCCAACCGGTCGCATTGTTACCCATCTGCAATTCTCCCTTGGAGTGGTGTGCTGCCAACATCAGGTATGCACGACCCGAGTTTGGTCGCTAAGCGCGATTTTAGATTAGTTCGGGACTAAGATTTGCCGCTGAGGATAAATGGAGCCTCCGGGAGCCCGGAGCGCGGCACCGACGCGCTCACAGATGAGTGGGGTCGGCTGGTCGGCCGATTCATCGGCTGCGGCTTTACGCGACGATCGTCGCGATAAAATATGATATCAGTTTTTCAGCGAGGGCGAAATGAAGCTTAAGGATGCAGTTGCGATAATCACCGGCGGCGGGTCGGGCCTGGGCGAGGCCACCGCGCGCGAATTTGCTGCGGGCGGCGCCCGCGTCGTCATCCTCGATCTGCCGAACTCGCCCGGACCGAAGGTCGCCGAGTCGTTCGGCGAGAAGGGGTTGTTCGTTGCTGCCGACGTGGTTTCGGGCGAGGCGGTCGAAGCGGCCATCGCGGCGGCGGTCAAGCGCTTCGGCACGATTCACATCGCGGTAAATTGCGCGGGGGTGGGCCGCGCGCAGCGCACGGTTTCGAAGGACGGTCCGCATTCGCTCGATCTTTTCACCAAGGTGGTCCAGATCAATCTGATCGGCACTTTCAACGTGATCCGGCTGGCCGCGCATCAGATGGCGAAAAATCCTGCCGACGCCGAGGGCGAGCGTGGCGTAATAATCAACACCGCTTCAATTGCCGCATATGACGGGCAGATTGGGCAGGCCGCCTACTCCGCGTCAAAGGGCGGTGTAGTCGGGATGACGCTGCCGATTGCGCGCGACCTGGCTTCGTACGGAATCCGGGTGTGCACGATCGCGCCGGGAACTTTCGATACGCCCATGCTGGCGACGCTGCCGGAACCGGCGCGCAAGGCGCTCGGCGCTCAGATTCCGTTTCCGCCGCGGCTGGGGCGGCCGGCTGAGTATGCAGCACTCGCGCGTCATATCGTCGAAAACGGGATGCTCAACGGGGAGACGATTCGGCTCGACGGAGCGTTGCGGATGTCACCGCGCTAGCAGATCGGGAATATCGGCAAGCGCCACGCGCAATGCGGGCTTGCGGCGAAGGCTAGTGCTGCGGGGACGAAGGCGAGTCGGCCGGAAGCGGGCCGGCGCCCGGTAGCGGCGGCAAGGAGGGTGGTGGCGGCATCGCCTCAGGCGGCGGGCCATGCGGACCGGGACGATCGACGGCATCGGTCGAAATCATCGTGATGAGCATGCCCTGCCGATAGCGCGGGCCGCCGACGACCAGCACCGCATGGTTCATCAGCTTCAAATCGGTGGTCATCAGAGGGCGCGTGCCCTCGAACAACACGATCTCCATCGAGATCATGTTATCCAGCACCGAGCGCGGCGCGATATGCAGGATGCGGCCGCCGGGCATTGCGAAGGCGACCATCCGGCCGCAGAGGGTCTGCTGTTGCTGATGCATCACGAGGCGGTAGGTGGTGTATTCGAAGAGGGCCTTGAGGCGGCTGCCGATAACGGACGAAGCGAGCTGCGCGTCCATACCCTTGCCGGTATTGGCAGCGAGGATGGAATCCACCCGGATGAGGATGGAACGGGGCCGTGGGGCTTGCGCCAACGCTCGTAGAGGAGTCGCGAGCACGCAAATCGCGGCGATAGTCAGCAGCAGGCCGGGGGTACGCCGCTCAATCATAACAGGCGTTGGTGGCATAGTTAGCGCGACTGATCGGGCACCCAAATCACGGTCGTGTCGGTTTGCGGCTCGCTCCAGACGGCGACCGATGGGCTATCGGCTTCGAGGCGGGAAATAATCGCACCCGAATTTCCAGAGGCGTCGGCAGGTCCGAGCACAGGTGCGATGTCGCCGCTCGTATCGCCGGGGGACAGGCCGTTGGCGATGTCCGCCGGGAGGACGGCCGAGCGATCTGCGCCGGCGAGATCTTGTGGTGCCGCGGATTCCTGCGGGGTCGTGGATTTGGACGGTACGCTGCGCGCGATCTCGGCAGCAGCGTGCGAGGTCGCCGAAAACGGCGCCTGCTTGAAATACGGAGTGAGGATAACCGCCGTGACCACGGCCACCGCGGCGGCCGCGAAGCCGGTGGCAAGAGTCGCGCCGATACCGTCGCCGAAAGAGGTCAGGTAGCGGCGGATACGGAGGCCGAAGGGAATCGGCAGCTCCTCGATGCGGGCGAGTACGGCAGCGCTGAAGCCGGCGAGTTCGGGGATCGCCGCGGCGCCGCGCAGCGACACCGCCATGGTGCGATAGTCCGCCAGTTCGCCCTCGCAATCGGCACAGACGACTACGTGACGGGCGACTTCCTGCATCTCATGGGGTTCAAGCTCGCCGTCCTCGAACGGTCCGAGCATGAGCTTTATGTCGTCGCAACGAGCCATCCCTAATCAGCTCCCACCAAGGTCTTTGAGGATTTTGCGCAGATGGCCGCGCGCATAATGCAAGCGGCTCATGACGGTTCCACGAGGAACCTGCAGCACGTCGCTGATCTCGTCGTAGGACAGCCCTTCCACTTCCCGTAGCAGTATCACGGCGCGATGTTCCTGCGTCAACTCTTTAAGAGCCTGGTTGATGCGGCTGTTGAGCTGGGCGCGTGCGGTCTGCTGGAAGGAATCGCCGAGCGGGCTCGGCAGGCGTTGAATTTCATTTTCGGCATCCTCTCCGCGCAGCACGGTATAGCGACCTTCGCGGCGGCGGAAGTCAATCGAGAGATTGGCGGCGATGCGATAAAGCCAGGTGGAGAAGCTCGAACGAGATTCGAACTTGGCGAGGTTCTCGTAGGCGCGAATGAAAGTTTCCTGAGCCAGCTCAACAGCATCATCCTGGTTATGTACGATAGCCTGCGCGACGCCGACCACTCGCCGCTGATAGCGTTCAACCAAGGCGCCGAAAGCTTCAGAGTCTCCATTCCTCGCCAACTCAAGGAGTTCGGTTTCGTCGGCTTCGGGGCGCAGTGCTCTACTCAACTGGGTTAGACGGAGGAAGTGCTGGGAAATTCAAGCCGCTTCATATACCTGCGGGGGCATCGGATTTGAGTTCGGCCCAGTTGGGGCCGGCCTTGAGTTCCACCCGGAGCGGCACGCGCAGGGCCGCGACGCCCTCCATTTCCCCTCGTACCGCAGCGCCGGCGGCTTCCAGGGCGTCGTTATCAACCTCCAGGAGCAGCTCGTCGTGCACTTGCAATAACATTTGAGCCGCCAGCTTTTTCTCAGTAATGGTCGAGTGCAAACGTACCATCGCTAGTTTTATCAGATCGGCGGCCGTTCCTTGAATGGGCGTATTGATCGCGATGCGCTCGGCCTGGGCACGCGCGCCGCCCGGTCCGCCCCGTAACTCGGGCAGGTAGCGTCGCCGCCCGTACATGGTGGTGACGTAGCCGCGCTCGCGAGCCTCCTCCAGGGTGCGGTCGAGCCAAGTGCGGACGCCGGGCAAGCGCTCGAAATAGCGCTTGATGTAATCGGAGGCATCAGCAAAGGAAATGCCAAGTTGGGCGGCAAGGCGCTGCGGTCCCATGCCATAGATGATGCCGAAGTTGATGACTTTCGCCAGGCGGCGCGCTTCGGCGTCGATCTGATTCTTCGCGATACCCAGGACCTCGCTGGCGGTGTGGGCGTGGATGTCCTCGCCGGTGGAAAAGGCCTCGGTCAGGGTCGGATCGGCCGAAAGATGGGCCAGTATCCGCAGTTCAATCTGCGAATAGTCGGCCGATAGTATCAGGCGACCCGGGCGCGGCACGAAAGCGCGGCGAATCCGGCGCCCGGCCTCGCTGCGGACCGGGATATTCTGCAGGTTCGGATCGGTCGAGCTGAGCCGGCCGGTGGCGGCCAGCGCCTGATGAAACCGGGTATGGATGCGCCCGTCGGCGGGGTCAATCAGGGTCGGCAGTGCGTCGGAATAGGTCGATTTCAGCTTCGCGAGGCCGCGGTATTCGAGCAACTTGGCCGGCAGCGGATGCGCCTCCGCAAGCTTTTCGAGCGTATCGGCGTCGGTCGAGAAGCCGCTCTTGGTCTTCTTGAGACCCTTGGCCGATAGTTTGAGCTCGTTGAAGAGGATGTCGCGCAACTGGATCGGCGAGTTGAGATTGAACGGATGCCCCGCGAGTTCGAAGCATTCGCGCTCCAGGCGCTCGAGCTCGCCGCCGAACTCAGTTGAAATCGCTGCCAGCACGTTGGCGTCAACGCCGATGCCCGCCGCTTCCATCTCGGCGAGGACGCGCGCGACCGGAATCTCGATTTCGGCGAGAAGTCGATCGAGTCCGTCCTGTGCGAGGCGCGGAACCAGCAGTGTGCGAATCGACTCGGCCAGCGCCGGCTCCGAGCCCGTATCGCCGGTGTCGCCTGGAGTTGGGGCAGCGCCGAGCGGCGCGAGAAACTGGTGATAAAGGTCGCCCAGAGACGGCTCGGTCTTGCCGGGGTTGACCAGGAAACCGGCCAGCATCGTATCGAAATCGACGCCGTGCAAGTCGATTCGATAGCGGCGGAACTGGCCGATATGGGTCTTGAGGTCGTGACAGGTCTTGGGCGGAGTCGGCGCCGAGAGCAAGGCTGCCGCATCTTCAAACAGGTCCTGGCCGAGGGTGAAGAGACGCGCGTCACCCTCGCCCTTGAGCTTGAGGACGGTAGCGCCTTTGGCGGTAACCGCCAGATGAAGCGCGAGCCGCGGTGCACGCGCGAGGTCGGCCAACACGGAAGGGAGGTCGTCGCGGCCGACGCGAAGCTCTTGGGTGGAGCTTGCGGGCAGTGCACGCTGGGCCGGCGTCAGTTCGGCGAGCATCGCGTTGAACTCGAGCTCGCGCATCAGGTCGGCGAGCGCCTTTTCATCGTAGCCCGGCCACACCAGGTCGTTGGGGGCGAGATGCAACGCAACGTCGGTGTCGATGCGCACGAGCTTGCGCGCCAGTTCGACGTCGCCGCGATGCTCCGCGATCAGCGCGCGGAGTTTTTTGGCGCCGCGAATGTTGGTTTCCTCGAGGCGGTCGAGGCCTGCAAACATGGCCTCGAGGCTGCCGAAGTGCTGGATCAGGGCACAGGCGGTCTTGGGGCCGACGCCGGGCAGTCCCTTGACGTTGTCGATCGCGTCGCCCATCAGCGCCATGATGTCGACCACCGCCTCGGGGCCGACGCCAAACTGCTCGCGCACTTCGCGCACGGTGGTGCGCTTGTCGTTCATGGTGTCGAGCAGCGTGATATGCGGACCGACGAGTTGCTTGAAGTCCTTGTCGCCGGTGACGATCACGCTGTCGAAGGGGCCGCGCGCCGCGCGCACCGCGAGCGTGCCGATGACGTCGTCGGCCTCGAAGCCGTCGATCATCAGGCGGGGAATGCGCAACGCGTCAACCGCGCGATGGATGTAAGGGATCTGCACGCCGAGGTCGGAGGGCATCGCGGTGCGATTGGCCTTGTAGTCCTCGAAGAGGTCGTCGCGGAAGGTCTTGCCGGGCGGGTCGAAGACTATCGCAAGGTGGCTGGGGCGCGTGTCCTTGAGCAGCTTCAGGAGCATCCGGATGAAACCGAAGGTCGCATTGGTAGGCAATCCGCGCGAATTATTCAGCGGCGGAATCGCGTGAAAGGCGCGGAACATGTATCCCGAGCCGTCGACCAGATAGAGCGTGCTGCGGGATTCAGCCATAGGAGCCAGAGTAACGAAACGCGGGCTTAAAGGAAAAGTCTGTGGAGATTCAATTGATTATATTGACACTACGGGTCTGCGCGGCTTAACTACCCGATTGCTTCACTTGATCGAATTTATCGCGTTTCGGATCGTCATTAACGGCTGAGTAACAGCTACGGCGGAGGATCGACGGGCGCGGCGGCGCGCATCGGCCAGGCGGCAGCGGATGATAGAGGTCAAGAACCTAACCAAGTCCTACGGAAATTTCGTCGCGGTCAAGGGAATCTCGTTCAAAGCGGAACGCGGACAGATTCTCGGCTTTCTCGGCCCCAACGGCGCCGGCAAGACCACGACGATGCGCATCATTACCGGCTTCATGCCGGCGACTTCGGGCACCGTGGAGATCGACGGGCTCGACATCTTCACTAACTCGCTGGAGGCGCGGCGACGGATCGGGTACCTGCCGGAAACGCCGCCGCTCTATAGCGATATGCGGGTGGAGAGCTACCTGCGCTTCGTTGCGAAGCTGCGCGGGGTGAAGCGATCGGCGGTGGATGGGGCGGTCGATCACGTGGTCAAGGTCTGTGGCCTTACCGAGATGGCCAATCGCATCTGCGGCCAGCTTTCAAAGGGCTATCGTCAGCGCGTCGGCGTGGCGCAGGCACTCATCCATGATCCGCCGGTGCTGGTGCTGGACGAGCCGACCATCGGACTCGATCCGCGCCAGATCCATGAAATCCGTGAACTGATCCGGGGGCTCTCCGGCGAGCGCACGATCGTGCTGTCGACGCACATCCTGCCCGAGGTCTCGCAGATCTGTGACAAGGTCGTGATTATCAACGACGGCCGCGTCGTGCTCGAGGAAAACATCGCGGAGATTCCGGTGGGAACCTCGCTCGAGGAAGTATTCCTGCACGCGATCGCGCGGGAGGGGCACGTCGAAGGTGCGAGCGCCGAGGAGACGCTCGAGGAAGTGAGCGCCGGCCACAGCGAGTAGGCGCTTCGAGACGACCGACAAATCATGCGCAACACATTTACAATCGCGGGCAAGGAGCTGCAGGGCTACTTCGTACAGCCCGTGGCCTATGTCGTGCTGACGGTGTTTCTCCTGCTGGGCGGATGGTTCTTCTTCGCGATGCTGAGGCAGTTCGACGAGATGGTGCAGCTTATCCAGATGATGGGCCAGGCCGACCAGCTCAAGCAGATGAACCTCAATACCCGCGTGATCGATCCGCTGCTGCACGATCTTTCGATCGTGCTGGTGATCGTGATGCCGGCGCTGACGATGCGGGTGTTCGCCGAAGAGAAGCGCACGGGCACTTATGAATTGCTGCTGACGGCGCCGATACGAACCGGCGAAATCGTTGCGGGCAAGTTTCTCGCGTCGGCCTGCTTCACGCTGATCATGATCGCGATGGCGTGGATTTTCCCACTGATCCTGATGATCTTCGGCGACCCCGAAGTCGGCGTTATGGCCGCGGGCTACCTCGGGCTTGCGCTGCTCGCGCTGTCGTTCGTCGCGGTGGGGTTGTTCACCAGTTCGCTGACGCAAAACCAGATCGTCGCGGCGATCAGCTCGTTCGGCATGCTGATCCTGCTCTATGTCATTTCGTGGCCGGCCGAGGCCGGCGGCGGTATCGTCTCATCGGTGCTCTCATATCTGTCGCTGCCGGAGCATTTCTCGACCATGACGCGGGGCGTGATCGACACCCGGGACATCGTGTTTTTCCTGAGCGTGATCGTGCTGGCGCTGTTTCTGACACAGCGTTCGGTCGAATCGGCACGCTGGCGCTAGGAGGCGGACTGGGGATGAAGCGGACTTCGGCGCTCTCGGGCATCATCGGGATCATATTTCTGCTGTTCGCGACGTTCGGCTACGTGCTGACGGCGGGCGGTTTCGCGCGGCTGTTTTCGGGCGTGAATCTGCTGGCCGGAATCATCGCGGTGGCCGGATGGCTGGTCTCCAGCCGCGGCTCGATCGGCACAATGGCGGGGGCGCGCTCGACGCGCTATGGAACCAACGCCGCAGTTTACAGCCTCGCGTTCATCGGCGTGCTGGTCGCAGTCAACTATCTTTCGGGCCGCTACCATCGCCAATTCGATCTGACCGCGCAAAACGCCTTCAGTCTTTCGCCGCAATCGATCACGGTACTCAAGGAGCTGAAGCAGCCGGTGAAGCTCTACGGCTTCGTCGAGGGCGGTCGCAGCGTGGTCCTGCAGGCGCTCTACCAGGAGTACGCCTATCAGTCGCCGCTGATCACTCATCAACTGGTGGACCCGACGCGTCATCCGGAACTCGCCGAGCGCTACAAAGTCTCGGTGATGAACACGACCCATATCCAGTACGGCGGCGAGGGCGGCTCGGGCACCAACGTCTCGGACACGACCGAACAGGCGATCACCAACGGAATTGTGAAGGTCACCAAGACCTCGGAGAAGACCGTCTGTTATCTGACCGGCGAAGGTGAGGACGATCCTGACGACGCCAACGGCGCAACCGGGATGGGGCAATTCAAGGAAGCGCTGCAAGGCGAGAGTTACAAAATTGACAAAGTGAACCTGGTCACCGAGGCCAAGGTGCCCGAGGATTGCGCCGTGATGGTGGTGGCCGGACCGACCCGGCCGTTGGTGCCGCACGTGATCGATGCGTTCAACGACTACCTGAAGGGTGGCGGGCGCGCGTTGGTGATGCTCAAGCCGCCGCAGCCTGGTCAATCGGTCGATGAAACCGCGCTGGTCAAGTTCGCATCGGATTGGGGCGTCAAGGCCGGCCATAACCTGGTCGTCGATCAGGTGGTGCGGCTGGAAGCGGGACCGGCGCTGGGACTCGATCCGGTGGTCAATACCTACGCACCGCATCCGATCACCGCGTCGTTCGACAAGCAGACGGTTTTTCCGATGGTGCGCACGGTCGATCCGGTCGATCCGCCGATTCCCGGACTCGAGGTGACGGCGCTCGCCAAGACCAGCGAAACCTCGTGGGCCGAGACCGACATCGACGGCATCTTCAAGCGCCAAACCGCGAAATTCGGTGGCAATGACGTCAAAGGGCCGGTGGTGGTGGCCGACGCGATCGATGCGAACCTCGATCTGCTGAAGTACGGCAAGGGCGAGGCGCGGCTGGTGGTGCTGGGCGATACCGATATCGCCAACAACCAGTTCCTGGGTAATTTTTTCAACCGCGACTTCATCATGAACTGCGTTGATTGGCTGGCCGGCGAGTCGAACTCGATCACGATTCGGCCGCGCGGCCTGCGCGCCTCGCGCTTCAATCTCACGGTGGAGGAGTTCGACGTGGTGTTCGTGCTCTCGGTGCTGCTGTTGCCGGAGTTGCTGCTGATAATCGGCTTTGCAGTGTGGTGGGAACGGCGCAACTGATCGCGCGGGCGTGGGTGGGACGGCGAGATGCAATGGCGTAATACGTTGCTCGCGCTGGTGGTGCTGGGGATAATCGGCGGATTCGCCTATTACATCAGCCGCCAGCCGGAGGCGCAAAAGAATTACAAGCTGTTTAATCTGACGGCCGCGGATATTGCGCGGATCGAGCTGCACGGTCCGGCGCGCGACCTGGTGGTCGAGCGCGCGGGCCCGGGGCTGTGGCGGATCGTCAAGCCAGTCGCCACCGCGGCCGACAATGGCGCGGTTGACGCGGTGGCGAACGCGATCGCCAGTCTCGAGATCGTCGATGCGGTGGATACGAGCGCGCAGACTGCCGCCGACCTCGCGAATTTTGGGCTCGAGAATCCGGCGGTCACAATAACCGTAACGACCGCAGACCAGCGCGTGTTGCCCGGGATTATGGTCGGCAGGGATACGCCGATCGGCTCCAATACCTATATCAAGACCACCGACAAGCCGGCCGTGCTCTTGATTAGCGCGGGCTTCACGGCAGAGTCAGGTCGGACCCTCAATGACTTGCGATCGCACGTGCTGATCGACCTGACGGCCGACCAGATGAATCGGGTAGCGGTGACTCATGCTGACGGCAGCGCCATCGAAATCGCGCGCCAGGGCAGCGATTGGAAGATTATCAAGCCGCGCGAGTATCCCGCGGACAAGGCCGTCGTGCAGCAATTGCTCGATGTAATCGCGGGCGCGCACATTGCCGACTTTATCCTGGAAAATCCGGAGGACTTGGATAAGTTCGGGTTGGCGCATCCCGCGCTTCAGTTTGAGGTCAGCGGCGGCAAGGACAACGCGAAGCATTCGGTGGCGATCGGATTCAAGCAGCCCGACGCGAGCAAAAACGCAGTTTTTGCGCGACCGGGCCAGGGCGATCGGCCGATTTGCACGGTCCCCGATTACATCGTAAAGGCGGTCGATAAATCGTTCGACGATTTGCGCGACAAGACGGTGCTGGCGTTCGACGAGACGAAAGTAGCGCGGATGACCCTGATCGGCGGCCCAGTCTCGATCGTGCTCGAACGCGCGCTCGCCAATAAATGGAACGTCATCGCGGAGGGCAAGACGGCGCCGGCCAAGCCGGAGGTCGCGGCGAGCATGCTCGACCAACTCCACGAATTAAAGGGCACCAGAATCGTCGAGGATCCGATGACAGATCCGCAGCCGTTCGGGATGGTGCATCCCACTTTGACGGCGGTGCTCTACGACCAGAGTGGCAAGGAAATCGGCAGCATCTACCTTTCGCAGATCGAACAGACGACAGGGCCGGATGCGGCGGCGGGAAAATCACCGCCGAGAAATTTCGGTTTCGCGACCTCGAGCGCGGACAAGGCGGTCTACGAAGTTCTGCCCGCGCAGGTGGTGGACCTCGAGAACACCGCGAGTGCGCTCAAGGGCGATACTGAGCCGCAACCTGCGACGCCCACAAATTCGACGCCGGCCGCGAGTCCGGCAGCGTCGCTGACAATCGCGGTGCCGCCCATGGCAGCTCCGGCGACACCGTAAGAGGATCTCCTTAGCGATCTCCTTCGGCGATGACATGCGCCATTGCGGTCGTCGTCGTATGCGTGATGCTCAGATGGAAGCCGGTGATGCCGCGCTTGCGCGCGAACGCCGCCGCCTTGCCCGAGAGTTCGATCGCCGGGGCGTGACCACGCCGGCGCACGACTTCGATTTCGCCCCAACCCACGTTGCGATTCCATCCGGTGCCGAGCGCCTTCATGGTCGCTTCCTTGGCGGCGAAGCGGCCGGCGTAGCTCTGGTAGCGCGGCCGTCCACGCGACTCGCAATAGGCCACTTCGCCCGGCGTGAAGACGCGAGCGCGAAAGCGCGCGCCGGTCAGCGGCCGCGTGATTGCACGCTCGATGCGATCGACTTCGATCAGATCGATTCCGGTTCCGAGGATTTGCGCCATGGCGGAATAGAGCAAAGTATGATTCGACCGCCGACGCAATCACCGCGTCAAAAAGCCGCGCGTGAGACCGCGCGCTTGCGGCGCTCACCGCGCCAATTCTATTGTTCAGCTAATTCGATTCGAGGCGGTGGAGGCCCAGATGGCCAAGCTCAGTATAACTGTGAATAAAGGCCGCTGCGTCGGCAGTGGCGATTGCGTGGAGACGGCGCCGGGGGCTTTTCAAATGGACGGCGACGAGAAGTCGGAGGTCCACAATCCAGCCGGCGCGGCCGACAATGTGATCGTCGCGGCGGCGCGCGCATGTCCGGTGAAGGCGATTACGGTGGTCGATGAAGAGAGCGGTACGCAACTTTTTCCGCCGCTGAAGAAGTAGGGGAGAGCGACCCGGTTGGCGGTTGCGACAAAAAAAATCCGCCGCCGGCGCGCCGCCGGAGAATTGGCGGTCGAGCAGACGCGCGACCTCGCGCAGGTCGCGCGTATGCTGTCTGCGGCGGGGATGCTGACCGCCGGTGTCGAGTCGTCCGGCGGATGCTATCTGATGGCCTATGTCGGCGACGAGGTTGCCGGCGTAGTCGGAATCGAAGTCCGGGTTGATGCCGCATTGATCCGATCGCTTATGGTGATGGATACGATGCGCCGCCGCGGAATCGGCACCGCCCTGTTTACCGCCGCACGCATAGCGGCACATACGCGCGGCGCACGCACGCTCTATGCGATCGCATTCGACGATGACTCGGCGCGCTATTTTGTGCGGTTCCGTTTTGCGCCGGCCGCATCGGAAGAGCTGCTGCAAGCGCTCGCGGGAACGTTCATGGCCGACTACCTGCGCCAACACCCGAACGAGACGGAACGGCTTCGGGCATTCTCACTCGACATCTCCGGCGACGGCGTCATCCATCGATGAGTGCTTGAGGCACCCAAAACTAAGATTTTCACTGAAACCTCAGGTTTCACGGCTCTTGCTCGCGCTCACGTGCGCGCGTGCAGCAGTGCGATCGCGTTCAGGACGAACTGCCATGATGAAATCGCAATGCCGATCACGCCAACCACGCCGCTCATCCACAACGTCCAGTTGTATTGCGGAGAGTGGACCAGGCCTTCGAGTGGCAGGTTCCTGTATTGGTCCACGCGGGTGCGGGTGCGGCGATAGAAGACCAGGCAATTGATCGTCGAGTAGCCGAAGAAGACGCTCGCGAGCAGCGACATCAGAAGATGTTTTGCGGGTTCTGACATCGGGTGCCGGGGCGAATACCTAGCGTATCACTGGAGATACGAAGAGCGCGACTGGTCTCGCCACTAGCCGGGAGGTCACGCATGCGCGGCGCGGTGAAGGTCCGCGCCGCGCATGCACTAACGAACGTGAGTCGCTATTTGCGAGCGAGCTCTTTCAGGAATTCGACCTGGGGTGCGCCATCGAGCAGGTCCTTGATGCGCCCGCCCATCGCCTTCATGTGGTCGGTCTTCATGTGGATATCCACCGCCGCTTGGTCGGTATAGGTCTCGTACCAGACGAACTGGGTCGCGTCTTTGGCCGACTTGTGCAGGACGTAGGCCTGACACCCCGGCTCAGCCGCGCGCACTTTCGTGATCATGTCCTTGAAGGCGTCTTCGAGCGCCTGCTCGCTGCCGGCCTTCGCTTTGATTCTGGCGATAATCGTAACTGACATCGGATTCTCCTGGCCCGAATTTGGGCGTCGCACGGTTTGCGCGACCGTCGCCCGCGCGAGGTTGAGACCGCGCATGGCTTGATGCCGTCATAGTCGGCCTGCGAAACTTTTTCAAGCGACGGCTGTTGGCGCACCGTGCGAATCACCATTAACAGCAGCCGCGGCCATTGGTAAGCTCGACCGCACCAGCGCAAGACCCGGCGGATCGTAAGCAACGGAGCGATAAATGATCGGCTTTGACTTGACCGAGGAGCAGCAGGAACTGAAGGCGCTCGCGCGCAAGTTCAGCGAGCAGGAAATTATTCCGCGCGCCCGTGAATACGACGACAAGGAGATTTTTCCGCGCGATATCTGCGCCAAGGCTCACGTCGCCGGCCTGATGAATTTCGGCGTGCCGAAAGCTTTCGGCGGCCTTGAACTCGGCATCCTCGAGACCTGCCTGATTCAGGAGGATCTGAATTACGGGTGTTCGGGAATTTCCAATTCGTTCAGCGCCAACGACCTCGGCACCTTGCCCCTATTAATCGCGGGCAGCGCCGAACAGCAGCGCATCTACCTGGGCGGGTTAATCGAAAAGCTGAGCTTCTGCGCGTTCGCGCTGACGGAGCCCGGCGCCGGCTCCGACGTCGCCGCGATGGGCACGACCTACCGGCGCGACGGTGACGCGTTCGTGCTCAACGGCACCAAGCATTTCATCTCGAACGGCTCGATATCCGACTGGATGGTGACCTTCGCGACCTCCGACAAGCGGCTCAAGCACAAGGGCATCTCATGCTTCGTGATGCCGTCGACGCTGGCGGGAATCACACGCAACCGGATGCACGGCAAGCTCGGCCAGCGCGCCGCCGACACCGGTGAGATTGTTTTCGACGAGGTGCGGATTCCGCCGGATGCGCTGGTCGGCAAGGAGGGCGAGGGCTTCAAGTATGCGATGGGAACGTTCGATCGCAGCCGCCCCGAAATCGGCGCGATCGCGACCGGCGTTGCGCAGCGCGCGCTCGACGAGAGCCTCAAGTACTCGCGCCAGCGCAGCGCTTTCGGCCAGCCGATCGCGAATTTCCAGGCGATTCAATTCATGTTGGCCGACATGGCGGTGAGTATCGAAGCGATGCGTCTGCTGACTTATAAAGCCGCGTGGATGGTCGATCGGGGCGAGGTGCCCAACGCGATTTCGAGCTACGCCAAGCTGTTTGGTTCGGAGGCCTGCATGAAGATCACGACCGACGCGGTGCAGATCTTCGGCGGCTACGGCTACATGAAGGATTACCCGGTCGAGAAGCTGATGCGCGACGCCAAGTTGCTGCAAATCTACGAGGGCACCTCGCAGATTCAACACGTCGTGATCGCGCGCGATCTTTTCAGGGATTTCAAGGATTGACGCTCGCGTTGCTCGGTTCGGTGGTTTTTTAAGTGATTTACGCTCGCGTTGCTCGGTTTGGTGGCCAAGTACTGCGGTAATCGGGTCTTTCTCGCGCTTACGACTCCGGCGCGTCGGCGTTCGGCCGATAGATGCGCCGCGCGACGAAGTTAATCAGCGAGCGGGGCACGAAGCGATTCGATTGCGCCGTGAGAAAATTGATCACACCCGCGATATGGATGCTGCGGCCGTTCTCCGCCGCGGTGATTCCCTGCGCGACCACGGTCTCGGCCTCGAGGTAGGCGAAGTTGGGCAGGCGGCCGTATTCATTTTTCGCCACGGCCTGAAACTCGGTGCGGACCGGCCCCGGGCAGAGCGCGGAAACCTTGACGCCGGTACCCGCCAGCTCGCCGGCGAGCGCCCCGGTGAAGTTCAGCACGAAGGCCTTGGTCGCGGCGTAAGTCGCCATGAACGGCAGGGCCTGAAACGCGGCGGTCGACGCGACGTTGATGATGGTGCCGCTGTGGCGCGCAACCATCGCGGGCAGGAACAGCCGCGTCATCGCGACCACGGCGCTGACGTTGAGATCGATCTCTTCGAGTTCGCGCGCGAGCGGCAGACGATCGAAGCGGCCCGAAGTGCCGAAGCCGGCGTTGTTGACCAGATAATCGATATGCAGGCGCAGCGCCTCGATCTGCGCGAAGACCTGGGCGGGAGCCCCGCGCCGTGCGAGGTCGGCCTCGATGATTTCGACCATTCCGGCGCCGAGTTTGCGCGCTTTGCTTGCGACTGTCGCTAGCCGGTCTCCGCGCCGCGCGGTCAGCACCAGATCGTATTTCCGTTGCGCGAGTGCATATGCGAACTGCTCGCCAAGGCCGCTCGAAGCTCCCGTGATTAGCGCTGATGGCACGTCGATTTCCCCCTTGTTGCCGGTGGCGCCGCGCCTCGATTCGGCTGCGCGGTCGGCAGCGCGGAGTCGTTGACGAACCCCGCAGCGCCGCGGCCTGCCGGTGAGAGGAGGCTAGTGCGTGGCTCGATTATTGTCGAGGGACCTCGTTTTCCGGCAGAGGCCATGCTGGATCGCGCCTGGTTCCGTGCGACGTACGTGCCGGCCGCGCCCTATGTCATCGGAATGGAGCTGTCAGGTGCGGAGGAGGCCGAGCTCACGGCGAAAATGATCCATCGTGAGTTTGAGCCCGACGTGCAGCGGCGTCTTCGGCTCCCATTTTAGTTTCTCGCGCGCAAGGCTGATATCGGGCCGCCGCCGCACAGGATCGTCGGGACGCGCCGGATGGAAGACGAGCTTCGATGAACTGCCGGCGATTTCGATCGCTTGCGAGGCCAGTTGCAGAATCGTGAATTCGTCGGGATTGCCGATATTGACAGGGCCGGTGAAGCCGTCGCCGCGCTCCATCATGCGGACCAGGGCGTCGATGATGTCGTCGACATAGGCGAACGAGCGGGTCTGTTTGCCGTCGCCGAAAATCGGCAGGTTCTCGCCCTTGAGCGCCGCGACGCAAAAGTTCGAGACCACGCGCCCGTCGTTGATCGCCATGCGCGGGCCATAGGTATTGAAGATGCGCACGATCTTGATGTCGACATTGTTCTGCCGATGGTAGTCCATCATCAGACATTCGGCGACGCGTTTGCCTTCGTCGTAGCAGGATCGCACGCCGATCGGGTTGACGTGGCCCCAGTAACTTTCGGTCTGCGGATGCTGTTCCGGGTCGCCGTAAACCTCACTGGTGGAGGTCAGCAGGATGCGCGCGTGGACGCGTTTGGCGAGACCCAGCATGTTAATCGTGCCCATCACGCTGGTCTTGATGGTCTTGACCGGGTTGTACTGATAATGGACGGGCGAAGCGGGGCAGGCGAGATGAAAAATGCGATCGACTTCAAGCAGGATCGGCTCGACGATATCGTGCCGGACCAGTTCGAAGTTGCGGCTCCCGATCAGATGACTGACGTTGGTGCGCGTGCCGCTGAAGAAATTGTCGAGGCAGATGACCTCATGGTCGTCATTGAGCAAACGCTCGCATAGATGCGACCCCAGAAAGCCCGCTCCGCCAGTGACCAACGCTCGCACATTCACCTCCGCCTGTAACGATTCTAAAGTATCGCGCGGCGTGCCGGAAGTAACCCTAAGCCGGATCTTCGGACTGTGGATTTCGTGCGCTGGATTTTCGCCCGGGCACGTGGATCTAATGGACGCCGGGCTGCACTACAACCGAATTGATTGAGGCGATCACGATGAGCACATTCGTACTGGTTCATGGAGCGTGGCACGGTGGCTGGTGCTACAAACGCGTCGCGCAGCAATTGCGCAAAGCCGGCCACGAGGTCTATACGCCGACGCTGACGGGCCTCGGCGAACGCTCGCATCTGATGAGCCGGGCGGTCACGTTGGATACGCACGTGCAGGACATCGTCAACCTCATCCGCTGGGAGGAGCTGTCGGATATCGTGCTCTGCGGACATTCGTACGGCGGCATGGTGATCACGGGTGTCGCCGACAAGGTGCCCGAAAAAATCCGGGCGCTGGTCTATCTCGACGCCTTCGTACCGGCCGGCGGCCAGGCGGTCGCCGATTTCTTGCCGCCCGAGTTGCTCGCGGGCATGCGCGACGACGCCAAGCAGAACGGCGAGGGCTACCTGATGACTCCGATACCCGCCGAAGTCTTCAAGGTCAATGAAAAGGATGCAACGTGGGTCGATCGGATGTGCGTCAAACATCCGCTGGCGTGCTTCGAGCAGAAGATCTCGCTGACCGGCGCGCTCGCGCAGGTGCGCAAGCACTTCTATGTCCTCGCCACCGAGTACGGGCCGCCGCAGCCGTTCATCGCGCTCGCCGAGCGTCTCAAACAGGACAAGAACTGGAAAGTGGTGAGTTTTTCGTGCGGCCACGACCTGATGCTCGATATGCCGAAAGAGACCGCTGAGATATTGATCGCAGCGAGTGCGTAGCGTCGATTACGTATGTGTGCGACGCCCGTTTGATTTGGCGGTTAGCGGCGGTTTTCTTTCGCCAGTGCGCGCACGGATTCAATCACCCAGGCGATGTCCTCGTCGCTCATCGCGGGAAAGATCGGCAGCGAGAAGCAGCGGCTGTAGACCTCCTCGGCGACCGGGAAATCGCCGGTCCTGTAGCCGTAACGCTGTTGGTAGAAGTCCATCGTGTTGAGCGGGATGCAATGGACCGAAGTGCCGACGCCGCGCGCCCGCAGAAGATCGACGAACTGGTTGCGATTGACCTTGAGCGCGGCCGTCCGCAAGCGCATCACATACAGATGCCAGGCATGCTCGACGCCGGCTTCGGTGACCGGCACCTGCAGTGCGGGATCGTCGGAGAAGGCTTCATTGTAGGCGCGCGCGATCGATTGCCGGCGCCGGGTGAGTTCCTCGACGCGCCTTAGCTGCGCGATTCCGATCGCCGAATGGACATCGGAAAGATTGTACTTGAAGCCGACGTCGTGGATTTCATAGAACCACGAGCCGCTGCTGTCGTAGCGTTTCCAGGCGTCGCGATCCATTCCATGCAGGCTGGCGACCGCGATTTTCGCCGCCAGCGCGTCATCTTCGGTGGTAATCATGCCGCCTTCGGCGCTGGTGATGTTCTTGGTCGCGTAAAAACTGAAGCAGCTTAGATCGCCGATGGTGCCGACCTTGACCATGCCGCGGCCGTCGATCATGCGCGCCGAACCGACCGCGTGCGCCGCGTCCTCAACGATTTTCAAATTGTAACGGCGCGCGATTGCGCAGATGCGATCCATATCGCACGCCTGCCCCGCGAAATGCACCGGCATCAGCGCGCGGACGTTGCGATGTTTACCGCTGGCGAGCGCCAGCTCGATTTTGGCTGGATCGATGTTGAAGGTATCGGGCTCGATATCGACGAAGACCGGGCGCGCGCCCAGATAGCCCATCACCTCGGCGGTCGCGGTGAAAGTGAACGGCGTCGTGATGACCTCGTCGCCGGGACCGATGCCGAGCGCGAAGAGCGCGAGATGAAGCGCGCCGGTGCAATGCGCGACCGCGAGCGCGTTGCGCGCGCCGACATAGGCGGCGAATTCCTGCTCGAACTTCTTGGTCTTGGGTCCGGTGGTGATCCAGCCGGAGCGCAGAGTGTCGATTACTTCGCGCTCTTCGGCGGGGCCGATGGCGGGACGATGAAATGGAACCTGGCGCATTTGACGGTGGATTAAATCATACAGCGTGGATTGCGGGCGAGAGGGCGGGAAATGGGTTTGTTTTGTAACTTACCCCTTCGAGTTTATGGATCTGTCAGCGACGCGTGAGAGCTGCGGGCAAAGGGTGGCGACGCGGCTCGGCCGGCGGCTAATTCCTGACGGGCGCGGCGCTCCAGTCGTCGCCCGCACCGTTGTCGGGCGCGTCATCGTCATCACGCGCTGCGGGGGCCGATGCTGCGGGGGCCGACGCCGATCCCGACGAATCCGCCGAATCGGCGGACGTGGACGTTGAGTCGGCGGACGCGGACGTCGAAGCCGCGGATACTGGCGCGCTTGATGCCGTGGAGTCGGGAGCGGGCGCCTCGGCGGCGGCGGTCTCGGGAGCCGAGCCATCCGCGGGCGCGCTGCCGAAGCCCACGTAGGTCGGGATCCCCGCCCTCAAGACGACCACCTTTTCGAGCTTGGCCAGGTCAACTTTGCCGGCGAGTTTCTGCCGTTGCAATTCCCTGGTCGCGAGTTTCCAAAGCCCGGGATATTTGCCGTAGAGGTCGTCATGGACCTCGGCGTAGAGCGCGTCGCCGCGCCAGCCGAATTTGACCGGCTGATAGGTGAACTCCCCCGGAGTGCCGACCGGCGTCTTGCCGTACAGCCGCTCGATATCCTCGGGGAACAGCCGCACGCATCCGTGACTCACCGTCATGCCGATACCCCACGGCACGTTGGTGCCGTGCAAGCCATATTCCGGGATGCTGAGGTCGAGTTTGTAATGACCGAGCGGATTGTCCGGACCACCGCCGGGCACGACGCGATCGGCCTCGCCGTCGCGTTCGAGATGTTCCTGGTAAATATCTTCCGGCAGCACCCAGGTCGGATCCTTGACCTTGGCCGTCACTCGCCAGGGGCCGATCGGGGTCTTCCAGTCAAAGCGTCCAAGGCCGACCGGAAAAGTGTAAACGACGCGCGTTCCATGAAATGCGGCCGCGATCACCTTACCCCTGCGATGACGGGTATAGGCCGCCGACGGATAATAGTAATAGAGCCGCATCTCGGGAACGTTCAGGATGATGCCCGAGTGCGGGCTGTCGGGCAGGATGTGCGCGGTCGGCAGAATTACCACGCGCCCGACCGGCGGCAGCCACCAATCCATGTGGCCGTTGGCGTCGGAAATTTCCTTGGCGCTCAGGCCGAACCAGCGACCGACATCGAGCAGCGTGTCCCCCGGCTGAATTCGGTAAGTGGTGAGCGCGCCGATAATATCGTCGCGGCCCGAAGGCAGCGGATAGGCGAAGAGCGGGCGATTGGCGAATTCGGCTTCGTGCCAGGCATGTGCGAGCACCGGCGTGGCATACGCCGCCAGCATCAGCATCGCCGCCACCACCCATCCGATATGTTTTTTTGCCATGGCTTTTAAGGGAACCGTGCCGCCCGCAATCAGAATCCAACAATCATCAAAATTTTAGGGTAAGCGCCCTTACTCGGCAACGGGCCGTAAATTGGCGAATTTGAGCACCAGCAGCTTGATTCCACTACGATCGAAATTTACCCAGACCTTGGCGCTGTCGCCGGAGCCCTCGCGCCGGCGGACCACGCCGCGGCCGAACGTCTGATGAAGCACGCGCATCCCGATCGAAAGATCGCCCGCACCCGGGTCGTCATGGGAAACCTGGCTGTCGGTATAATCGACATAGGGCTCGCGCGAGGGCGCTCGCAGCACGGGCTGCGGTCCGATTTCGGGTGCGATGCGGCGGATGAGATCCTGATCGACCTCACGCAGAAAGCGCGAGGGGCGTGAATCGTCGCGCTTGCCGTACAACTCGCGCGAGAGCGTATTGGTCAGGTAGAGCAGGCGGCGCGCGCGCGTCATGCCGACATAGCAGAGACGGCGCTCTTCCTCGATTTCGCGCGCGTTGTCCTGCGAGCGCATGTGCGGGAAGAGTCCCTCCTCCATCCCGGCCATGAAGACCACCGGATACTCGAGGCCCTTTGAGGTGTGCAGCGTCATCAGGGCGACGCGGCCGCCGGCGGCGCTGACCTGGTCGCTATCGTTGACGAGCGCGATGCGTTCGAGGAATTCGCCGAGGCCGCCAGGGCCGTGGTCGGTATCGAAGGCGCTGGCTGCGGCGAGCAGTTCGGCGACATTCTGGCGGCGGTCGGCGCCATCGATGGTGCCTTCGAGATGGGCGGCAAAGCCACTACGCACGATGATGTCGTCGAGGATCGCGCGCACGCCGAGGGTGCTCGCCCGCGTTATCAGATCGCGCATCCACGAGTACAGGTTGCCGGCCGCTTTGGCGGTGCGCAGAGCGACCCGCGATTCGGTTTCGATGCGGCCCATCGCCTCGAACAGTGTAACGCCCTCGTGCGCGGCCACCGAGGCGATTACTTCGACGGTTTTCGAGCCGATGCCGCGGGCAGGGACTCCGATCATCCGTTCGAGGCTGATGGCGTCGGCGGGATTCAGAATCACGCGCAGGTAGGCGATCAGGTCTTTGATTTCGCGCCGATCGTAAAAGCGCGTACCGCCGACGATGTAATACGGGATCCGCCGCCGAACCAGTGCCTCCTCGAGCACGCGCGATTGTGCATTGACGCGGTAGAAGATGACGATGTCGGTCGGCTGGGTGTCTGCCTGTGTATCCTGGGCGCCGGTGAGCCGGGCGATTTCGCGCGCGATGAAATCGGCCTCGTCGCGCTCGGTCATGCCGGTGAAGTAGGTGATCGGCTCGCCGGCGGCGTTGTCGGTCCACAGGCGCTTGGCCTTGCGCTCGCGATTGTTCTGAATGACGGCATCGGCGGCGGCCAGGATGGTCTTGGTCGATCGGTAATTCTGTTCGAGCTTGAAGATTTGCGCAGCCGGATAGTCGTGCTCGAAATCGAGGATGTTGCGGATATCGGCGCCGCGCCAGCGGTAGATCGACTGGTCCTCGTCGCCGACCACGCAGAGATTGCCGCTCAGCGACGACAGTTCATGCACCAGCAGGTACTGCACCCGGTTGGTGTCCTGGTACTCGTCAACGAGGAGGTAATGCGCGCGGCGCTGCCAGCGCGCGAGTACTTCGGGGCGATCGTGCAAGAGCCGGTAGGTTTGCAGCAGCAGGTCGCCGAAATCGAGCGCGTTCATCGCGGCGAGGCGATCCTGGTAGAGCTGATAGACCTGCGCCAGTGTGCGCTCGCGCCCGTCTGCCGCGTGCTCGGCGAGGTCGGCAGGGAAGTGGCCCTCGTTCTTGGCCTGATCGATTCGCGCGCGCACCAGTTCGGGCGGCGGTGAGTCGGCGAGTTGCGCGTCTTCGAGTACGCGGCGAATCACCGCCATCGTGTCGGCTTCGTCGAGGATCGTGAAATTCCGATCGTAGGCGCCGCCCAGTGCCGCGATTTCCTGGCGCAGAATTCGCGCGCAGGCCGAATGAAACGTGCTCACCCAGGGCATCCGCGAGCCGCCGCCGACCAGCGACGCCACGCGCTCGCGCATTTCGTTGGCGGCCTTGTTGGTGAACGTCACCGCGAGGATTCCGTCGGGCGCGGCGTTGCGCTCCGCCATCATGTGGGCAATACGATAACTGAGCACGCGGGTCTTGCCCGAGCCGGCGCCGGCCAGGATGAGGATGGGACCGTCGGGTGCAAGCACCGCGTTGCGTTGTGCAGGATTGAGATCGTCGAGGTTTAATGAAGGCATTTCGATTCGATGCGGAAGCGTTGGTGAAACGGTCCGGTATCAAGCGAGAATTTGGTGTGAAGCAAGGATCCGGTTATAAGAAAGATACCGGCTTCGCGCGTCCGCGAAAAGGTCATACGAAAAATCCTGGGCAAAACTTTTCTCATCAAGCGCTGCCGGTGGCTGCCTGATGGCGCGCTACGAACCGCGCGACAAGTTCTATCGCAAGGCCCGCGAGGAGGGCTTGCCCTCGCGCGCGGCCTTCAAGCTCGAAGAATTGATCGCACGATTTAAACTCGCGAAACCGGGCGCGCGCGTAGCGGATCTCGGCTGCGCACCCGGCGGATGGCTGGCGATTCTGGCCCGTGCCGTGGGAACGAACGGCCGGGTAGTCGGTATCGATCTCGTGCAATGCCGCGCGCCCGCGCCCAATGTGGTAACGATCGCGGGCGACATTCGCGATGCGGCAATGCGCACCGAAGTCGCCGTGCGCCTTGGAGGGACCGCCGATCTCATCACGAGCGATCTTTCGCCGAAGCTTACCGGCATCGCCGAGCGCGACCAGGCGCGATCCGCCGAACTGATCGCAATCGCGCTGGAATTCACCGGCGGCGTGCTTAAAGCTGACGGCGTTATGGTCGCGAAGCTCTTCATGGGCGGTGAGTTCGTTGAAATCAAGGCGGCTTTCGCGCGGGCTTTCGCCAAAGTCGAGGTCGCGCACACCAAGGCGAGCCGTCCCGGATCCTCGGAGCTTTATCTGATCGCGCGGGGCTTCCACGCCGGCCGCGACTGAGCGTCAACCCGGGCCTTACGCGCCCGCGTGGCAATAGATCGGACGCGCGCGTAAGCTCGATTTCGATGCAACCCCTTCGTCGCGCGGCACGTTCCATTACTACATTTGCAATGGCTATTGCGCTCCCAGCGGCGATGCTGGCCGCCTGTCGCGGGAGCAATTCGGCGGAACCGTCGAGCGGTGCCGTTCGCGCCGAGGTCGCGACGGTCGGCTTCGATCAACGAGCGGGCACGTCCTTCGTGCAACTGGACGATCGCGCGGGCAATCGCTCGCTGCAAATCACGATTGGCGCCGACGAAGCGCGCACGATTGCGCTCGAGCTCAAGGGCATCAAGACGGCCCGGCCATTGACCAGCGAGTTGCTCGGCAAGGTGATATCGCGGACCGGTAACGCGGTCGATCGCGTCGAGGTCACCGAGGTTCGCGACGAAATCTATTACGCGAAGATCATTCTCGATCGCGGCCGTTATGTGCTCGACGGCCGCCCGAGTGACGCTATTGCCCTGGCGCTGGGAGTGCGGGCGCCAATCTACGTCGTGAGCGCACTGATGCAACCGAACAGTGCAAATGCAAGCGGAGTTCCGGCGCCGGTTACCGCCAGCAATTTCGGCGTCACTGTGCAGGAACTCACTCCGAATCTGGCGCTGTATTTTGGCTTGGAGGCCGGTAGCGGCGTGGTGATTGCCGACTTTGGCGCACCGGCCGCCAGGGCCGGTTTGCGGCGCGGCGATATCGTTCTGGAAGCCGGCGGCCAACCCGTGCGCACGCCCGCCGATTTCGTTCGTTTGACGAGCGCGGGCGGCGCGCCGATCGCGCTGACTATTCGCCGCGACGGCGCCAATCATAAAATCGCGATCGCGCCTGCGGCTACATCAGGCGTCGCGCAATAGCGACGGACGGCGCTATTTCCGGATCAGCAGACTACGGATGAAACGCGGATCGATCGGCACCGCAGGATCGATCTCGGCGAGATCTTCCTCGATCATATTCAGGCAGGAATTCACGAAATCAGCGGTGCGCCTGCGCGCCGATTCATCGAGCCGCGCGCGCAAGGCCTCGCCCACGCGTTGCTTGAAGCCGTCGTTGAGCCGCGCCGGCCGCGCGCCCGCCGTCATGATCGCCGCGCGCGCCTGCTCCAGCCGATGGGCCTCGATCGGTTCGATGGCGAGCCGCCCGTCGAGCGCATAGCGGGCGAGCGCGGTCAGCAGGATTTGGCTCAGGCGGATATCGTAACCGGCGATCTGCGCACGAAATCCCGGCGCCGCAATATCGAGCATGAGCAGCGCCTTGAAGAGCTCCGGCACTGCGTCAACTTGTTCCACGAGCGCGTAGCCCAGGTGGAGATCGCGCATCGAGCGGAAGTCGCGCATCACCACTGAGCCGTCGCGATCGAGTCCGCCAAAAAATTGCGGCTGGCGCTGCATGAAGCCGGCAATCGCCTCGCGATACGGCGGATCGAGATACGGAATCTCACGCAAGCGATCGGTCGCCAGCCCAAGCTTCGCGACGACCATCTCGGCGCGCTTGCGCAAATCGATGGTCAGGCTGACACCGAGGCGAAACAGTTGCTGCAGATGACTGTCGCGCAGATGCTCGATGGCGGTTTTCAGGTCGCCGCCCGCCAGATGTTCGAGCGCCAGGTTCATGTAGTTGTGCGTCATCTCGACGGCGACGCGCACCGCTTCGAGGTCGCCGAAATCGACCGAGCGCGCGACCAGCACCTGATTGCTCACCGTGGCCATCTCGCTGCGCAACTGGCGTTTACCCTGGGCCGCGAAACCCGCGGTCAGGGCCGCATTGAAGAGCGAGTTCTCAAGGTCGGGAATCGCCGGCGCCATGCCCGGGGGCAGGACTTCGTTGTCGTCGAGACCGTCGCGAATCGGCGGCGGATACTGCGCGCGAATCTGGAGGAAATTCTGCGGGCTCAGGTAGGCGAAAACGCTCTGCGCGTCAAAGTAGTCGGGAAAACCGCGGTCGGCCAGGCGCAAGCTGCGGAAATGGTAGGCCTGCTCCTCGAGTTCGGCCTCGACGCCCCAGTAGATCTCGTCCATCAGGCCGGTGAAGTAGTTGTAATCGCGCTCGAAGGTCTCCTCGAGGAACTCCAGAATATGCGCGTGAATGGCGTCGTGGCGGATGAACTCGATCAAATAATTCTCGTCGAATTGCACGAAGCGATCCGACGGCGCGTCCGGCGAATCCTGCGGATCGGACAGCCGATGCACGCGGATATACTGGCGCAGCAGCAGGGAGACCAGTTCGAGGTCGAGTTCCATCAACCCCTCGGCCATCCGCAAGCGGCCCGCTTCCGACAAAGCTTCGATCCATTCGCGCATGCGTCCGAGGTTGGGCCGGTCTTTATCCCAGCAATCGAGATCGAAGAGCGAGCGAATCTGCTCGGGCACGGCGAGGCTCAACAGATCGCCGGCGTCGGCGACGCCAATTTCCTTGAGCGTGTAAAAAAGCGTTTCAGGTGCGAACGATTGCACCAGGCGTTCGGCCTCGGGCGCCGACAGAATCAGGTCGCGCTTCTGGCGCGCCGGCAGGCCGTAGAGAAACTCGAGCTTCTCCTGGAACGGCAGATTAAGAAATTCTTCTTGCCTGGTGTCCGGCATATGCAACGTTCACGGCGGCCCATGTGCCTCCGCAAAATACCCCTCGCGTCGGAACCTGATCAAGTTGGCGCGGCGACGCACTCGCAATTATATCCGATTCATCGACTGCTGTGGGTGCAGCGAGCGGAAAATCTGTGCGTTGTGGAGAAAGCTGAGCGTGGTCGTGGTAAATTCGACGCGACGCGCGAATCTGGTTACCGCGATGGTGAAAGCAGCAAAACGGCCGGTGGCGATGACGATTGCGGGCAGCGACCCGGGTGGTGGCGCAGGCCTGCAGGCCGATCTGAAAACGTTCTCCGCTTACGGCGTCTATGGCTTCTCCGTGGTCACCGCGGTGATCGCGCAGAATAGTGCGCAGGTTGCGCGGGTCGAGCCGGTCGGCGCCGCGATGGTCACCGAACAAATTGCGACGCTGGTGGCCGAGCGCCGCCCCGAGGCGCTCAAGACCGGCGCGCTCGCCAATGCCGAGGTCGTGCGCGCGGTAGCACAATCGATCCGCAAACTGAAATTGCCGGCGCCCGTGGTCGATCCGGTGCTCATTTCGAGCAGCGGCGCGCGCCTGCTCGATGTGGCCGGCGAGCGCGCGCTGCGATCGCTGCTGATTCCGCTGGCACGCGTCGTCACGCCCAATATTCCCGAGGCCGAGGCGCTCACCGGCGTCGTGATCGACGGACCTGCCGCGATGCGGGCGGCGGCGCGCATACTTCGCCGGCTTGGCGCACGGGCCGTCGTGATCAAGGGCGGGCATCCGTTCAGCGGCGCCGATCGTCATGATCGCGACAATCGGCGCCACCTGATCGATCTGTTCTTTGACGGACGCGCCTTCGTTGAATTCGCCACGGCGCGAATCGCGGGCGACGGCGCGCACGGCACCGGCTGCGCCTTTTCCGCCGCGATTGCGGCCGGGCTGGCGCGCGGCGACGATCTCGAGACGGCGGTCCGCCGCGCCCAGGCGTTCGTCGCACGCGCATTGCGCGCGCGCTTCGTGCTGGGTGAGCACGGCCGTGCGCTGCTCGATTATTACGCCCGCGGCTAACGGGCGTTGCATCGGGTGTGATTGCGCGGAGAATTATTGGATGAGTTCGCGCAGTATGGGAAGAGCGCGAGCCAGAGCAACTGACCAATCCATGCGATGCGCGAACTGCAACGCTGAGAATCCTGCGAGCCGCAAATTCTGCCTGGAATGCGGGGCGCAGCTCACTCGTGCCTGCGCGCGATGCGGTTCGCCCAATCCGCCCAGCGCGAAATTTTGCGGTGAATGCGGCGCGCGGCTACCTGCTGCGGACGCCCCGGCGGAACGTCGCGCGGCGGTGGGGGCAGAAGCGCAGTCTGGCGCTATTGATGATGGCGCAAATTCCGGACCGTTCGCCGCGAGCGCTACCAGTGATGACAAGCATCCGCCGCGGTTTGCGGCGGACGCGGCCGTGGCGGTTAGCGTGACCGTCGCGCACGCCGCCAATGTCGTTGACGGCGAACGCAAGACCGTCACCGCGCTATTTGCAGATATCAAGGGCTCAACCGAGCTGATGGAGGATCTGGACCCCGAGGAGGCGCAGGCGCTGGTCGATCCCGCACTGGCGCTGATGATCGAGTCAGTGCGGCACTTTGACGGATACATCGTGCAGTCCACCGGTGACGGCGTCTTCGCGCTCTTTGGCGCGCCGGTCGCCCGCGAGGATCATCCCCAGCGCGCGCTCCACGCGGCGCTCAGAATGCAGGAAGAGCTGCGCAACTACGGGGCGCGGCTGCGCGCGGAGGGGCGCCCGCCGATTGAAATCCGCGTCGGCGTCAACACCGGCGAAGTCGTGGTGCGCTCGCTTCAAACCGGGGCGCGCGAGACCGAGTACACGCCCATCGGCCACACCACGAATCTCGCCGCGCGCCTGCAGACGATCGCGTCAACCGGATCGATCGTTATCAGCAAGGAGACCGAGCGAATCGTGGCGGGCTACTTCACGCTGAAACCGTTGGGGCCGGTGAAAATTCGCGGCCTGAGCGATCCGATCGAGGTCTTCGAGGTCGCCGGCGTCGGACCCTTGCGCACTCGCTTGCAAGCCTCGGCGATGCGCGGTCTGTCGAAGTTCGTGGGCCGCGCGCGCGAGACCGAAAAACTGATGGCCGCCTTCGAGTCGGTCAAGCGCGGGCACGGCCAACTGGTCGCCGCCATCGCGGACGCGGGTGTCGGCAAGTCGCGCCTGTTTCATGAGTTCAAGGCCGTTGCCGCCGCAGACGCGATGACGCTGGAGGCGTATTCGGTTTCGCACGGCAAGGCTTCCGCGTATCTGCCGGTGATCGACTTGCTCAATGACTACTTCGCGATCGCGCCGGACGATGATCGGCGCCGGCGCCGCGAAAAGGTCGGGGGCAAAATCCTGATGCTCGATCGCGAACTTGAAGACACCCTGCCGTTTCTGATTGCACTGCTCGGCGTGGAAGTGGGCGAGACGAGTGCGGCGCGGCCGGGCGAAGGTCCGCTGGCTGGCATGGACGCGCACACGCGCCGTCGCGGAACGCTCAGGGCGATCGAGCGTATCCTGTTGCGCGAAAGCCTCAATCAGCCGCTCATTCTCATATTCGAGGATCTCCATTGGGTCGATACTGCCACTCAGGTGTTGCTCGATCTGCTGGCTGAAAGTCTCGCCTCGGCGCGCATCATGATGCTGGTGAACTATCGGCCCGAGTATCAGCATCGATGGGCGGACAAGCCCAATTACACCGAGCTCAGGCTGGAGCCGCTGGGACTCGCAGGGGCAAATCTGATGCTCGACGGGCTGCTCGACGGCGGCGTTGAAACGACCGCACCGGCCGCGTCCAACGGCGCCTCGCGCGCGAATCGCGCCACGGTGGCGGAGCTCAAACGCTTCATCATCGACAAGACCGACGGCAATCCGTTTTTTATCGAGGAGCTAGTGCGGACGCTGTTCGAACGCGGCGCGCTCCGGCGCGACGGCGCCCTTGAGATTACGATGCCGCTTAGCGAAATCCGGATTCCGCCAACGGTTAACGGAATTCTCGCCGCGCGCATCGACCGTCTGCCGGCCGATGAAAAGGAGCTGCTGCAGACGCTCGCGGTGATCGGTAAGGAGTTTACACCGAGCCTGGTCAAGCTCGTCGCGCCGCCCGAATTCAATGACCGGCTTGACGCGATGCTGGCGGATTTGCAAGCCGGCGACTTCGTCTATGAGGAGCCGCAAGCCGGCGAATCGACGTACTACTTCAAGCATGCGTTGACTCAGGAGGTCGCCTACAGTTCGCTGCTTGGCGAACGCCGCAAACTGCTGCACGAGCGCACCGCCGAGGCGATGGAACAGCTCTACGCCAACTGCATTGACGATTGCGTCACCGCCGTCGCACATCATTACGGGCGCAGCGGCAACGTGGCGAAGGCGGTCGAATATCTCAATCGGGCCGGAATGCAATCGGCGCGGCGCGCGGCCTACGGCGAAGCCTCCGAACGCCTCTCGCAGGGCATCGCACTATTGCTCACGCTGCCGGCGACGCCGGAGCGCGATCGGCAGGAGCTCGCGATGCAGAGCGCGCTCGGCCAGTATCTGATTCCGTCGAAGGGCGTCGCCGCCGAGGAAGTCAAGGTAGCGCTTGAACGCGCCCGCGATTTCGCAGTTGAGTATGGCACCGAAGAAGATGTTTTCTGGATCGTCTATGGCATCCAGTTTCATTATATCGTGCGACTTGAACTCACCACCGCGCGCGCGATTGGCGAACATCAACTCGCGCTGGCCGAACGCCTGAATCATCCCGCAGCGCAGATGGGCGCCTATGTCGCCCTGGCGCAGACCCTGTTGCTGACGGGCGAACTCGAAGCTGCGCGCGACCTCTGTGACCGTGCGATGGCACTGCCGCGCGAGCTGCCTGATTTTCCTCTTGGCGATATCGGTGACGCACGCGCGATGATTCTTTCGATCTCGGCGAGTTTGCTCGCGCTCACCGGTTATCCCGACCAGTCACTGCGCCGCAGCGATCAGGCGGTCGCGACCGCACGATTATCCGGCCCTCATTCGCTGATCGTCGCGATCAACAGTGCCGCCGAATTGCGCTTTCGTCTGGGTGATTGGGATGGTGTGCTGGAACGGGTCGCAGAGATCGAACAGCTCGCCGGGCAGCGCGAGTTGCCGCTGTGGTCCGCCTATGCGCTGACACTGCGCGGCCAGGTGTTCATTCACCTCGATCGGATCGAGGAAGGGATCGAGTTGATGAAGCGGGGCGGCGACGCATTCGAGACCACGCGTGCAACCGGGCTTCAATGGCGGATCCACTATGCCGACGCGCTCGGCCTTCTCGGCCGCGCCGACGAGGCCCTTGCGCTGTTGACCGAGATCGAAAACGGCCTTGCGGAGGCCGGCTGGGCGATGGCTGCCGCCGAAATCCATCGCCTGCGCGGAGAATTTCTGCTGACTCGCGGTGGCCCCGGTGACGTCGCCGCGGCCGAGGCCTCATTGCGCGACGCGATCCAACTCGCCCGCCGCCAGCAAGCTCGCCTCTTCGAGTTGCGTGCGGCCAACGCGCTGGCCTCCATGCTCGACGCCGCCGGCCGTCGCAACGAGGCGCGCGTGATGCTCGCCGATATTTATGGGCAATTCACCGAGGGCTTCGACGCCCGCGATCTCAGGGAAGCTCGCGCCCTGCTCGATCGCTTCGCCAGTCAACCAACGCAGTCGCTGTTGAGCTGAATCATCCGATCAATTCACGCAATGCCGTGACGAAGTTGTGGCTTTGCTCGGCACCTCCGCCAAGCTTGATCAGAGCGTAACGTGCGTCCGCGTCGAGCTGCTCCCAAACCGCATGGCTGAGCGTGATTCCCGCGGTTTGCGCATTCTCGACCAGTCGCACTGGCGGTGCCGCCGGTGGTTCGGCCGAACGCCTGACATCATCGGACAGGGACTTGGTCGCGCTGCCCGATCGCGCCTGCACTGCTTCCTCCAGGAAGGTCCGCAGCGCGTCTCGTTCTTCGTCGGACTCGGTCGGCAAATGACAAATTGCAAGTCGTTCGTACTGCGCCAGCGCCTGCCATTGTTCGAGACTGACCTTCACGCCGACGCGGTCGAGCTTGCGCCGCACCGCCATCGGCACGCACGCCAGGCTGTGATGGACTTCGTCCTCAAATTTGAAACGCCGAATCATCCTTCGTCCTCGCACTTACGCGATTTCCGCTCGCCGCCCCACGCCCCGCGCCATCCTGCGCCATTGTAGCATCGGCCCGCGCGCGCCGCCTCTTGACCTAATCGCTACGATGAATGAGGCTCGCTCCACGGGCGGCCATGCGCAATTTCCTTGGCGTCGCGCGAATTTTCGCGCCACTTTCGCCAATGCCGGCTGGCCTGTGCGGAGTTTCGATGGCGCTCGAACATCCATGGGACAGGGCCGCGGTCGTTGCGATCGTCAATGCCCTCAAACATCAACCCGGCGCGCTGATGCCGATCCTGCGCCGTATTCAGGACGATCTCGGGTGGGTGCCGCCCGACAGTGTTGCGCTCATCGCCGGAGAACTGAACCTCTCGCGCGCCGAGGTCCACGGCGTCGCCAGCTTCTATCATGACTTCCGTCACGCGCCGCCCGGCCGCAATGTTGTCCGCCTGTGCCGCGCTGAATCATGTCAGGCGATGGGCGCGGTCGCGCTCGCCGATCACGCTCGCAAACGCTTTGGCGTGGATTTCGGTGGCACGACTGCCGACGGCAATTTCTCGCTCGAAGCAGTCTACTGTTTGGGGAATTGCGCGTGCTCGCCAGCGGTCGTGATCAACGGTGAATTGCTCGGCCGCGTCACGCCTGCGCGCTTCGATGACGCGCTTTCGCGCCTGGTGCGCCGATGAGTTCCGCAGCCGCGACGACGGTTTACGTGCCGCGCGATTCCAGCGCGCTGTCGTTGGGCGCGGAAGCGGTCGCACTCGCGGTCGCTGCCGAAGCCGCGCGCCGCAACCTTAATATCAGATTGATTCGCAACGGCTCGCGCGGCCTCTACTGGCTCGAACCGATGATCGAAGTCGCGACGCCCCGCGGACGGGTCGCCTATGGCCCCGTTGCAGTCCGTGACGTCCCGTCACTCTTCGACGCCGATTTTCCGGATGGCGGCAATCATCCGCTGGCGCTCGGTCTCACCGATGAAATCCCTTTGCTCAAACGCCAGCGGCGGCTGACTTTCGCGCGCGTCGGCATCACCGATCCGACATCGCTCGACGATTACCTGGCGCATGGCGGCTATCGCGGTCTCGCCCGGGCACTCGCGATGTCGGGCGCTGAAATAGTGCAGGAGGTGACCACCTCGAACCTGCGCGGCCGTGGCGGCGCCGCCTTCCCCGCCGGGATCAAGTGGAAGACCACGCTCGATCAGAATTCAAAGCAGAAATATATCGTCTGCAACGCCGATGAGGGCGATTCCGGTACTTTCTCCGATCGTATGATCATGGAGGGCGACCCGTTCGTTCTGATCGAGGGCATGACGATCGCGGCCGTCGCTGTGGGCGCGAGCGAGGGCTACATCTATTTGCGCTCAGAGTATCCCCATTCGCTGCGGACGCTGGCCGCCGCGATCGAAGCCGCCACCCGCGCGGGCTATCTCGGCGCCGAGGTCCGCGGAAGCGGCAAGCCGTTTCGCCTCGAGGTCCGCGTCGGCGCGGGCGCATACATCTGCGGCGAAGAAACCGCGATGCTCGAAAGTCTCGAAGGCAAGCGCGGAGTGATTCGCTTCAAGCCGCCGCTGCCCGCGATCGCCGGCCTCTTCGGGAAGCCCACCGTGGTCAACAACGTCATCACGCTGGCGTCCGTGCCCGCGATTCTCGAAACTGGCGGAGAATCCTACAATAAGTATGGTGTCGACCGTTCGCGCGGGACGATCCCGCTCCAGCTTGCGGGCAACGTCAAGCGCCCCGGCCTCTTCGAGCTGCCCTTCGGCCTCACCCTGCGTGAACTAATCGATGACTTCGGTGGGGGCACTGCCAGCGGCCGTCCGCTGCGCGCGGTTCAGGTCGGCGGTCCGCTCGGCGCATATTTTCCCGACTCGATGCTCGATCTGACTGTCGATTACGAAGCTATCGCGGCCGCCGGCGGACTGCTGGGCCACGGCGGGGTCGTGGTCTTCGACGATACTGCCGACCTCGCGCGGATGGCGCGCTATGCGATGGAGTTCTGCGCGCTGGAGTCGTGCGGCAAATGCACGCCCTGCCGTATCGGCTCGACCCGCGGGGTCGAGGTCATCGACCGCATCATCGCCAATCGCGAGCGCTCGGCCAACGTCGAGTTGCTGCGCGATCTCTGCGACACCATGACCGCGGGTTCGCTGTGCGCGCTTGGGGGGCTCACGCCGCTGCCGGTGCTGAGCGCGCTCAAGTATTTCCCGCAGGACTTCGGCCTTCCAGCGGCGAAAGGCGCTAGTATTGGATAGGGCAGGGGACTGGCCGATTTATTAGAACGGGAGTGAAGCCGTGTTATCGATCAACGACAAAGACCTCGGCACGCCGGCGCGCGACAGCGCGACGCGGGTCACCCTCGAAGTTGACGGCCGCAGCGTCACCGTTCCCGCCGGTACATCGGTAATCCGGGCCGCCGCGCTGGCCGACGTCGCGATTCCCAAGCTCTGCGCCACCGACTCGCTCGAACCCTTCGGCTCCTGCCGCCTGTGCCTGGTCGAAATCGAGGGCCGCAAAGGCTTCCCGGCGTCCTGCACTACCCCCGTTGAGTCCGGTATGAAAATCCGCACGCAAAGCGAGCAGCTCTCGAAGCTCCGCCGCGACGTGATGGAACTGTACATGTCGGACCATCCGCTCGACCCGTTCGAATGTAAGGCCGGCGGCAAATGCGAGCTGCACGAGATGGCCAACGCGGTCGGCCTGATTCACGTCCGCTACGGCGACGGCGGCTGCAATCATCTCAATTCTACAATCGACGACAGTAATCCCTACTTCACCTTCGATCCTTCGCGCTGCATCGTATGCTCGCGATGTGTGCGCGCCTGCGACGAAACTCAGGGCACCTTCGCGTTGACGATCGAGGGTCGCGGTTTCAATTCGCAGATGGTCCCCGGCCAGCATCAGCGTTACATCGACTCCGAATGCGTCTCGTGCGGCGCCTGCGTGCAGGCCTGCCCGACCGACGCGTTGATGGAAAAGTCGCTGTTAGAAAAGGGGCGCGCCGATCGCGCGGTCGTCACCACGTGCGGCTATTGCGGCGTCGGCTGCTCCTTCAAGGCCGAAGTTAAAGCTGGATCCCGCGGCGACGAAATTGTGCGTATGGTGCCCAACAAGGACGGCCTGCCCAATCACGGCCATTCATGCGTCAAGGGCCGCTTCGCGTGGGGCTATGCGACTCATCCCGATCGCGTCAAACGCCCGCTGATGCGCCGGCGTATCAGCGATCCGTGGCAGGAGGTCTCGTGGGACGAGGCGTTGAATTTCGCCGCCTCCGAGTTCAAGCGTGTGCAGCTCAAATATGGGCGCGGCGCGGTCGGCGGCATCACCTCGTCACGCTGCACCAACGAGGAAGCGTACCTCGTGCAGAAACTCGTGCGCGCCGCCTTCGGCAATAACAATGTCGATACGTGCGCCCGCGTGTGCCACTCTCCCACCGGCTACGGGCTCAAGACCGCCTTCGGCACACCCGCCGGTACGCAAGACTTCGATTCGGTCAATCAGGCCGACGTCATCATGGTCATCGGCGCGAACCCGACCGAGGGCCATCCGGTCTTCGCGTCGATCATGAAACGGCGCTTGCGCAACGGCGCGCGCCTGATCGTCGCCGACCCGCGTGAAATCGAGCTGGTGCGGATGCCGCATGTCGAGGCCGATTATTTCTTGCAACTGACGCCCGGTACCAATGTCGCGCTCTTCAATGCGCTCGCCCACGTGGTCGTTACCGAGGGTCTGGTCAACGAGCCATTCGTCACTGAGCGCTGCGATGCGCGGGAGTTCAAGAGTTGGCGCGATTTCGTCGCCGAGGAGCGCAACTCGCCGGAAGCCGTCGAGAAAATCACCGGCGTTCCCGCCGATAAGATTCGCGGCGCCGCGCGGTTCTTCGCCAAAGGGCCAAACTCCGCGATTTACTACGGACTCGGCGTCACCGAGCACAGCCAGGGCAGCACCGCCGTGCTCGCGATGGCGAACTTCGCGATGGCGACCGGGATGCTCGGCCGGGCGGGCGTCGGCGTCAATCCGTTGCGCGGCCAGAATAATGTTCAGGGCTCCAACGACGTCGGATCGTTCCCGCAGGAATTGACCGGCTATCGCCACGTTTCGGACCCCCAACTGCGTGCCGATTTTGAAAAGGTCTGGCACGTCGCGATCGATCCCGAGCCCGGCCTGCGCATCCCGAATATGTTCGACGCGGCGCTCGACGGCAGCTTTCTTGGCATCTACATCGAAGGCGAGGATATCGCGCAATCCGATCCCAATTCCCAGCACGTTGCCGCGGCGCTCTCCGCGATGGAGATCGTGGTCGTCCACGACATCTTCATGAACGAGACGGCTAAGTTCGCGCACGTCTTTTTGCCGGGGTCTTCGTTCCTCGAGAAGAACGGCACCTTCACCAATGCCGAGCGGCGCATCTCGCGCGTGCGCAAGGTGATGCCCGCGCTTGCCGGCAAGGAGGATTGGGAAGTCACGTGCGCGCTTTCCAATGCGCTCGGCTACCCGATGAACTACAACCATCCGTCCAAAATCATGGATGAGATCGCGCGCCTGACGCCGACCTTCGCCGGTGTCAGTTACGAAAAGCTCGACCGCCTCGGCTCAATTCAATGGCCCTGCAACGACGCCGCGCCTATGGGCACTGCGGTCATGCACGTCGGCGAATTCGTGCGCGGCAAGGGCCGCTTCCTGCTGACCGAGTACGTCGCCACCGACGAACGGACGACTTCGCGCTTCCCGCTGATCCTGACCACCGGCCGCATCCTCACGCAGTACAACGTCGGCACGCAGACCCGCCGCACCATGAACGTCACGTGGCATCCCGAGGATGTGCTGGAAATTCATCCGCATGACGCCGAACAGCGCGGCGTTCGCGCGGGCGATTGGGTCGAGGTCTCGAGCCGTGCCGGTGCGATCGCCTTGCGCGCCGTCATCACGGAACGGGTGGCGCCTGGTGTCGTCTATACGACCTTTCACCATCCGGAAACCGGCGCCAACGTCGTCACCACCGAGAACTCCGACTGGGCCACCAACTGCCCCGAGTACAAGGTCACCGCGGTGCAGGTGATGCCGACCGCACGTCGCCCCGAGCGGCTGCCCGCGACCCACGCGAGCCCCGCCGCCCGTTGAGGTCAATCGAGATCGAAGGGCAATTCAGTTGTTGGAGAACGCGAAACTTAAATCATCCATGAAACCTTTGAAAGGTTTCATACTTCCCACGGTGAATAAAATTAGTCAGTTTTATGGATCGCGTCGAGGGGGCCTCGCGTTAACGCCTAAGCAGGATTAGCCGGAACCTGCCGTCATCATGACGGGGTTTTCGCCGGGCGAAGCCGGTGCGTTCCTGCCGACAATCGAGCAACGCGAGCATAGCCCATAATAGTTGGGTCTAGCGGATAGCGCGGTCACTCACGATGGATATTCATCACCTGGTTAAAATGGCCAACGAGATCGGCGGCTTCTTCGCGTCCACGCCGGACCACGAAGAAGGCGTCAACTCGATCGCGCAACATCTGAAGAATTTCTGGGATCCGCGCATGCGCCGTCAGATTATCGAGTACGCGCTGCGCGACGACGGCGACTTGAAGCCCATCGTGCGCGAGGCCGTGCTGCGACTCCATCAGAGTCCGAGGCCCGCCTGAGCGTGCTCCGCGGCGCGATTTCCGGCTTCGGCGAGGTCGCCGCGCAGGCTCATCTCCCAGGATGGCGCACGCGACCCGAGGTCGCGCTCGTCGCGATTCACGATCCGGTCTCCGCGCGCCGTCATCTTGCGATCAACCTCGCCGGGAACGCTCGCATCTACGACGACCTCGACCTGATGCTCGATGGCGAAGCGCTCGACTTTGTTGATATCGCGAGTCCACCCGCCTTCCACGCGACGGCCGTGCGCAAGGCGCTCGAAGCCGGCGCCAACGTCCTGGTCGAAAAGCCGCTCTGCCTCACCGCCATCGAGTTCGACCAACTGATCGCGCTTGCCGCGAAAAAATCGCGTGTCCTGATGTGCGTGCATAATTGGAAGCATGCGCCGGCTTATCGCCGCGCCTATGAACTCTTGCGATCGGGCGCCCTCGGTGAACTCCGCTACATGTCGCTCGCGCGACTGCGCAGTGGACCGGCTGGCGCCGGCGGCAGCAGCGCCGGCGGCGAACGCTGGCGACTCGCGGCGAACACCGGCGGCGGCATCCTGATCGACCACGGATGGCACGTGTTCTACCTGATGCAATGGCTGATGGGCGGCGCGGCGCCGGTGTCGGTCTCCGCCCACCTCGGCTTTCAGCCCGGTGCGACCGTCGATGATCTCGCCGACCTGCGCGTGGAGTTTCCCGGTGGCCGTATCGCAAGCACTCTGCTCTCCTGGCGCAGTCCCGTCCGCAGGACCTCGGCCGTTATGTATGGCGAGTACGCGATGCTCGAAATCGAGGGTGACCGCCTCGTCCTGACCCGCCGGTCGGGAGCTTCAGAGGACCATTCCGTCGCCGATATGCCCGACGATTCGTATCATTCGGCGTGGTTCTCCGGGATTGCGGCCGACCTCGAACGCGCTATCGCCGAAGGGGCCGACGGCCCGACCGCGCGCGAGAATCACGCAGAAGTTCGATGCGCGCTCGCGCTGACCGAGGGTGCGCGGCGGTCAGCCGACGGCGGCCTCCGCGTCATGCTCAATGCCCCGTCTTGAGGCAGCGGTTAGAATTTCGCCACCACGGTCTCATTCAATCCAATATTAACGCCTGCGACATACAACGATGACGCCATCGCCACACTGACCGATCGGACCGGCCCTATTGACTATCCGGTCCGCACAGTTATGATGCCTGTTGACCGCTTGGTTAGGGGTCCCGCAGAGGACCATCTCAGGTATCGCGGCTGGAGGCTGAACCGAGCCTCGGTGTAGCTGAAAAGCTAAGCGGGGCGCGGCGTTAGGGGTCGTATCTTCGAATCGGCAGTGACGTTGGGGAGGTAGTGGGCGGCGCATTTTGAACTCGACAGCGACCAAGATGAATTCGGCTGATCCGCGAAGCTCTTCCGAGACGCGAGCTCAGGATTCCCGTGACGAAATCCTGAAGGAGTCGATGCGCCTGTTCGCGATGCGCGGCTTTCACGAAACCTCGATGTCCGAAGTTGCACGCTCTGCCGGCGTCAGCAAGGCGCTCATCTTCTGGCATTTCAAGACCAAGGAAGAGCTCTTCATGGCGGTGCTGAACCGCCTGCTCGAGCCCTATTTCATCGATTTCACCGAAGAGGCGGGTGCGCTCGACGAAAAGTCTCAGCTCCTTCGGTTGATTGAGTTGTACCTGCTGTTCGTGCGCGACAACGCCAGTTCGATTCGGTTCTTCGTTGCGCAACTGCTGCATGACGAGAAGCTCTCCGATGGGCTCACCAACCAGGTGCTGGAACTCTACGAAGGGTATCGCAACTTGCTCGTTGACCTGATCGGTCGCGCGCAGGAAAAGCGACTGTGCAAGAACGATTTTCCACCCGAAGCCGCCGCGAGTTTTCTGCTCTCGATGCTCAACGGCCTGCTGATCGGATTTCTGTTTACGGGCGACAAGGGCGTCGATCTGAAAGGCGCGGTTGCGATGTTGCGCAATTGGCTCTTCGGCGACGGGCCGCAAAAAGGTTCGGGCGATATTCCGCCGTCGCCCTGAAGTTTTCTTAACCGGCCATGACGGGCCGGAGACCACTGGAGAACGATTGATATGCGTGTGCCGCTCAGACAGATGATCGACCTTGGACGTTACATGAGCCGCAAGAAGCGCGCTGGCGATAAGTATTTTCCGCTGGTGTTGATGCTTGAGCCGCTGCATGCCTGTAACCTAGCCTGCATTGGATGCGGCCGTATCGTCGAGTACAAGGAAACGATTCGCGACCAGATGCCGCTCGAAGAGGCACTTGGTTCGGCCGCCGAGGCCGACGCGCCCATCGTCTCGATCTGCGGTGGCGAACCGCTCATGTACAAGCATATAGCCGCGCTCACCAAGGGCCTGATCGAGCAGCAGAAACGCCACGTCATGATTTGCACCAATGCGATCCTGATGGAGCGCTTCATCAAACAGGTCGAGCCCAGCCGCTACTTGAGTTTCAATCTGCATATCGATGGCATGCGCGAGACCAACGATCGCATCGTCGATCGCACCGGCCATTTCGATATCGTGGTCAAGATGATCAAGCTGCTCAAGGAGCGCGGCTATCGCGTGCAGACCAACTCCACCGTCTTTCGCGAAACCAGCGGAGAAGAAGTCGAGAAGTTGGTGCGGTTCCTCGGCGACCTCGGCGTTGACGGCATGCTGCTGACGCCCGGCTACCATTACCAGGTGCTCAACAACGACGACCTCTACCTGCGCAAAGAGGAGATGCCGCTGAAGTTCGAGCGCGTGCGCAAGCTCGCCGACGATTACAAGATCATCAACACGCCGCTCTACCTCGACTACCTCGTGGGCGAGCGCGATCTGCTGTGCAGTCCGTGGACCACCGTCACGCGTAATCCGCAGGGCTGGAAGGGTCCCTGCTATCTGATTACGAATGGCCACTATAAAAGCTTCGCCGAGCTTCACGCCGCGACCGACTGGGAATACTACCGCACCAAGCAGGACATCCGTTGCCGCGACTGCAAGCTTCACTCGGGCTTCGAGGGGACCGTCGCGATGGACTTCGGCAAGAATCTCAAGGACTCGTGGCGGATGGTGCGTCACTACATGTCCTAAGCCCGAGCGTGTCACTGATTGCGGCCACGGCCGCGGGTTGTGCATCGCGCAACCGGGCGGCTGTTATTGAAGAAGCGGCGCCCAGAATCGGAGTTAGTGGCCGGTGCGCAACTCGACTGAGAAAAAGTTTAAGATGCAGGAAGCCAAGCCCGCCCGTCGTGAATTTGGGGCCGATCATGATTTTCGACCCTCCTCCAACGGTCGCCCCGGAATGGACCTCGACCGCTACTTGCGCGAGCGTGCCGCGATCGTCGAGCGCGCGCTCAGCGAATGCGTTACGCCACCCGCCGGGCCTGCGGGCCGGCTGTTCGAAGCGATGCGCTACAGCCTGATGGCCGGTGGCAAACGGCTCCGTCCGGTCCTCGCGCTCGCAGCGTGCGAGTCGGTCGGCGGCGCGCTTGACGCCGCGCTAGGCCTCGCCTGCGCGATCGAAATGATCCACACCTACTCGCTGGTGCATGACGATCTGCCGTGCATGGATGACGACGATCTGCGCCGCGGCCGTCCGACTAATCACAAAGTTTTTGGCGAGGCGATCGCCACCCTCGCCGGCGACGGACTGCTGACCGACGCCTTCAATGTGCTCGCACGTTCTGCCGCGTCGCCACGATCGCCCAAGTTCGCGCAGGTGTTGCTCGACACGATCGCGGAACTGGCTGAGGCCGCGGGTTCCGCCGGAATGGTCGGTGGACAGGCGATCGATTTGCTCGGCGAGGGTCAAGCCATTGAACTCGAGCAGTTGGAATATTTGCACAGCAAAAAGACCGGCGCGCTTTTCATCGCCGCGGTCTGCGGTGGCGCACGTCTCGGCGGCGCTACGCCGGCGCAATTGGCGTCGCTGCGCGAATATGCGCAGGCGCTCGGCCTCGCGTTTCAGGTGATCGACGACCTGCTCGACGTGGAATCGTCAACCGAAACCATGGGCAAGCGCACCAACAAGGATGAAGCGCGCGGAAAGGCCACTTATCCTTCGCTCATCGGCGTCGAGCGATCGCGCGGGCTCGCGCGTGATCTCGTCGCCAAGGCGCAGGCCGCGCTCGCGCATTTCGACCATCGCGCGGATCCGCTGCGGATGCTCGCGGCCTTCGCCGTGGAGCGCAAGCTGTGACGACGGCGCGAATCGCGGCGCCGCCGGCATCGTTGGGCGCAGCCGGCCGTCATCCGCATGATCCGCACGGACACGAGGCCGATGCGCGCGCAGCACATCCGCGCCAGGCGATGTTGATCGAACCCGGCCGCCTCGAGTTGCGTGAATTTTCGCCGCCTCATCCGGGCCCTGGAGCGATCCTGCTCGAAATCAAATGTGCCCTGAGCTGCGGCACCGATCTGAAGGCCTATCGCCGCGGCCATCCGCTGTGGAAGCTGCCCGCGCCGTTTGGTCATGAGTTCTCTGGCGTCATCGCCGAAGTGGGTGCGGGCGTCGATCAATTCAAAGTGGGCGACGCGATCATGGCCGCGCCCACGGCGCCGTGCGGCGCCTGCTTCTACTGCGATCGCGCCCAGGAAAACCTCTGCCCGCAGGCGATGGACCTGATGGTGATGGGCGCCTATGCCGATTATCTCCTGCTGCCACCCCACGTGGTCGCCCGCAATGCGTTCAAGAAACCGCCTGCGCTGCCGTTCGAGGAGGCCGCCCTGCTCGAACCGCTCGCATGCGTGGTGCACGCGCAGGAAATGGCGCGACCGGAAAAACACGAAACCGTGCTCATCGTCGGCGTCGGTCCGTTCGGCTTGCTGCACATGCTCGCGCTGAAGGCGGTGGGTGTGCACGCGGTCGCGGTCGCCGGCCGCGGCGAAAGCCGCCTCAAATGGGCGGGCGACCTCGGTGCCGATCATGTGATCGATGTAACCCGGTCGGACGCGGCGGAGGCGGTCGGCAAGCTCAACGGCGGCTATGGCCCCGACCTGGTCATCGAATGCACCGGCCAGGTGGACGGCTGGCACGATGCGTTCGCGCGAGTGCGCCGTGGCGGTCGCGTGGTATTTTTCGGCGGATGCCCGGTGAACACCGCTCTCAGCGTAGATACCCGCCGGATGCATTACGACAACCTGACGCTGCTCGCGCCGTTTCATTTCCGTCCGCGCGACGTACGCCGCGCCTGCGATCTGCTATGCGCCGGCGGTCTCGGTGCGGGCCGCATTGTTAACGCGCGAAGATCCCTCAGCGAACTCGGCGAGGTCTTCGCGATGCTTGAGCGCGGCACCGTGCTCAAGTGCGCGGTGATTCCATAACCCGACGCGTTCCCTCAATGCTTCGAGATGGGCAATTCGAGATTAACAAGCTTGGAAATTCCGCAATGGATCAAATGTCTCAGATGATGACGGATGGGCAGGGGACAGTCGCCGCCGCCTCGCCGCGCGACGAATTTGCCGCCAAGGTCGATTACACGATCGCCGAGGCGCAGCGCGCTCTGCTGCAACAGCAGCATCCCGAGGGCTACTGGCAGGCCGCGCTTGAAGCCAACGCCGAGATGAACGCCGAGTACATCATCTTCAACCGCTTCATGGAGGTCGAACCCGATCCGGCACTCGACGCGAAACTCAAGAAACTCCTGATCGACACGCAGCAGGGCGACGGTAGTTGGAGCCTGTTCCCGGGTGGCGAGGGTGATGTCTCGACCACCATCGAGACCTACTTCGCCCTGAAGCTCACCGGTTTGCGCGCCGGCGACGAACCCATGATGCAGGCGCGCCGCTGGATTCTCGCGCGCGGCGGCATCTGCAGCGCCGGCACGCTTGCGCGTTTCTATCTCGCCGCGATGAACCAGGTGACGTGGAACGCCACGCCCGCGATGCCGGTCGAGATCACGTTGCTGCCCAATTGGTTCCCGGTCAACATGTACGAGCTCTCTTCATGGGCGCGCGGCACGCTCTTCGCCCTGATGGTGCTGCAGGCCAAGCGCCCGGCCCGTGCCATTGACTGGATCGAAGGCGTGCTTGAGCTCTACATCCAGCCGCCTCATTTCACCACGTTCAAGATGCCGCGCGGCAAGCGGCTATTCTCGCTGCGCAACGCGCTGGTCGGCGCCGACAAAATCCTGCGCGCCTACGATCATCATCCTCTCAGCGGTGTGCGCGCCCGGGCCCTGCGCCGCGCCGAGAGCTGGCTGCTCGAACATCAGGATGCCAACGGATCGTTCGGCGGAATTCAGCCGTGCTATCTGCTCACCCCCATGGCGCTCAAGGCACTCGGCTACTGCAACGATCATCCGGTGATCGAAAAGGCGCTCGCAGGCGCACGCGAGTTGATCTGGGATCAGGGCGACTCGATTCTGTATCAGCCGTGCGTCTCGCCCAACTGGGATACTGCGCTTGCCGCCAAGGCCCTCATCGATTCCGGCTGTGCGAGCGATCATCCGGCGCTGCGCAGTGCCGCCAAGTGGCTAATCGATCATCAGATCTTCAAGCCTGGCGACTGGTCGATCAAACGGCCCGATCTTGAGCCGGGCGGATGGGCTTTTCAATTCCATAACGATTGGTTCCCCGATGTCGACGATTCCGCGGTTATTCTGATGGTGCTGGCCGATGCCACGCACGACGATCCGGCCGCACGCGAACGCGCAATCAAGCGCGGCGCCAACTGGGTCATGGGGATGCAATCGAAGGACGGCGGTTTCGCGGCCTTCGACGTTGACAACGATTCCAACTGGATTAACCAGGCGCCTTTTGCCGATGTCGAGGCCGCCACTGATCCCACCTGTGCGGACTTGACCGGCCGCGTACTCGAAATGATGGCCGTCGTCGGCTATCGTGCCGATCATCCGGTCGCGCGCCGTGCGATCGCGTGGCTCAAGCGCGATCAGAAGGCCGACGGATCGTGGTGGGGTCGATGGGGCGTCAGTTATCTCTACGGCACATTCTCGGCGTTGTCCGCCCTGCGCGCGATTGGCGTCGAGATGAGCGAGCCGTGGGTTGCCCGCGCCGTCGCCTGGCTCAAGTCCGTGCAGAATCCGGACGGCGGATGGGGCGAGACCTGTCTCGCGGACAACGATCCCGCGCTCAAGGGCAAGGGCAACAGCACTCCGTCGCAGACCGCGTGGGCCTTGATCGGACTCATCGCCGGCGAGGACGAAATCAGCGACAGCGCGATCCGCGGCGTAACCTGGCTGCTCGAACGGCAGAACAGCGACGGTCGCTGGGAGGATACCGAGTTCACCGGCACCGGCTTCCCCAACCATTTCTATCTGCGGTACCACATGTACGCCCATTATTTTCCTCTGATGGCGCTCGGACGCTTCCGCCGCCGCATGGCCGAACGGGCGTCGCGCTGAGGCCTCATAATTCGCAATGAAGGCGATTTCGATTATCGGCTCCACTGGCTCGGTCGGCGTCACCACGCTCGATGTCGTCGCGCGCTTTCCCGATCGCTTCCGCGTGGTCGCGATGGCGGCGGGACGCAACCTCGAATTGTTCGCCGATCAGATTCGCCGCTTTCGCCCGCAACTGGTCTCGGTCGAAACGCCCCAACTCGCACGCGATCTGGCGCAGCGGATTCGTCCGCTGGAAATTACGATCCTGCACGGCGGCGAAGGCGCGATCGCCGTCGCTACGCATCCTGAAGCCAAGCTCGTGATGTCGGCGCTGGTCGGTGCGTTGGGACTGCCACCAACGCTCGCGGCGATCAAGGCTGGCAAGGATATAGCGTTCGCCAACAAGGAAGTGCTGGTTGTCGCCGGCGAAGTCGTGACCCGCGCGGTGCGCGAGCATGGCGTTCGCCTGCTGCCGGTTGACAGCGAGCACAACGCGGTCTTCCAGTGTATCGAAGGGCGGCCGCCTGAATCCGTCAGGAGAATCGTCCTGACTGCGTCCGGCGGACCCTTTCGCCAATGGCCCGCGGAGCGCTTCGGCGAAATCACGATCAAGGACGCGCTCAATCATCCGACCTGGCGTATGGGCAACAAAATTACGATCGATTCTGCGACCCTGATGAACAAGGGGCTGGAAGTTATCGAGGCCCACTGGCTCTTCGGCTTGCCGCCCGAAAAAATCGACGTCGTGATTCATCCGCAGAGTGTGATTCATTCGATGGTCGAACTGATCGACGGCTCGGTGATTGCGGAAATGGCGATTCCCGACATGGCGATTCCCGCCGCCTTTGCGCTCGCCTACCCGGATCGGCTGCCGCTCGACCATCTGCCGCCGCTATCATTGATCGATTGCGCGAATCTTTCGTTCGAGCGGCCCGACTTCGGTCGCTTTCCGTGTCTGCGTCTGGCCTATGAGGCGTTGCGCGCCGGCGGCACTATGACTGCCTGCCTTAACGCGGCGAATGAGGAACTGGTCGCCGGCTTTCTTGCCGGGCGCGCGCGCTTCGTTGACATTCCGCGCCATATCGAGACTGTCATGTCGCGCCATCACAACACCCCCGCGCGCACCCTCGAAGATGTGATCGACGTCGACGGATGGGCGCGCGCCGCGGCTCGCGAATTGATCGGCGCGGGGAGCGCGGCGGCGCCGGCCTAATGGACAGTGCGAACGCAATCAGTGAGCGCAGCGGCGTCATCGACGCCGTCCCGCCCACGGCGGCAAACCTCAAAGAGGCTTACGCGTGGTGCGGACGGTTCGCCCGTTCGCATTACGAAAACTTCACCATCGCATCGTGGCTGATGCCCCGTGCGATGCGCCGGCACATGCATGCGATTTACGCCTACGCACGCATTGCAGATGACTTCGCCGACGAGGACCAGAGCCTGGCGAAGCTCGGCGAATGGGAGTGCGAACTCGACGCGGCTTACGCCGGTGCGCCGCGTCACCCGGTGTTCGTCGCACTGGCCGACACCGCCAAGCGTTTCGAGATTCCGCGCGAGCCCTTCGCCGATTTGTTGCGCGCCTTTCGATCCGATGTGAATTTCGCGGGCTTCGAGACCATCGATGACCTTCTCGGTTACGCACGCTATTCGGCCAATCCGGTTGGTCGCCTGGTGCTTTACCTCTTCGGCTATCGCGACGCCGATCGTCAGCGGCTCTCGGATCTCGTGTGCAGCGGCTTGCAGCTGGTGAATTTCTGGCAGGACGTCGCAATCGATTTCGCCAAGGGCCGCATCTATTTTCCGCGCCGTGATCTGGAACGCTTTGGCGTGACGCCCGACGACTTGCGCGACCAACGTCTGGCGCCGCATTTCGTCGCCTTGATGAAGCAGGAGATCGCCTTTGCGCGCGATTTCCTGGTGCGCGGCGCCGAACTCAGCCGGCTCGTCGATCGGCGGCTGCGGCGCGACGTTCTGATGTTCGCGGGCGGCGGCCTTGCCATCCTGCGCGCGATTGAGAAAATCGACTACGACGTTTTCAGGCAACGCCCGAAGCTCGGTAAATTCGACTACCTCGCACTCGGATGGGATGCAATTCGTGGGCGCCTTTCAAACTGAAGAGATGACGGTTCGCCCGGCGGAATCTGCCGCCGCGCTTGCGCAGGATTACGCGCGCTGCGCCGAAATCACCCGGCGGGCGTCGTCGAATTTCTATTACGCATTTATGCTGCTCCCGCGCGAGCGGCGCCGGGCGCTCCACGCGGTCTATGCGTTCTGCCGTTTCGTCGACGATATCACCGATGACATCGGCGGCGACGATTCCATCGCGCAGCCCGCCGCGATGCTCGCCCGCTGGCGCGCGGAACTGCTCAATGTCTTTGCCGGCACGCCCACCCGGCCGGTCTCGCGTGCGCTCGCCGACAACGTCGGCCGCTTCGGCATCCCGCGCCGCTACTTCGAGGAAGTTATCGACGGCGTCGAAATGGACCTGACCCGGCGCCGCTACGAATCCTTCGACGAACTGAGCCTCTACTGCCGCCGCGTCGCCTCCGCGGTCGGGCTCATCTGCATCGAAATTTTCGGCTACCGCAATCCCGCCACCCGCGTCTATGCCGAAAAGCTCGGGCTCGCGTTCCAGCTCACAAACATCATCCGCGACGTTCGCGAAGACGCCGATCGCGGGCGCATCTACCTGCCGCTCCAGGATTTGCGCCGCTTTGGGGTCACCGAGGCGGAACTGCTCGAGGGGGCCTACAGCGATCGCTTCCGCACCCTGATGGCCTTCGAAGCCCTGCGCGCGCGCGACTTCTATCGCGAGGCAGCGCAGGCCCTGCCCCCAGAAGATCGTCCCGCGATGCTCTCGGCCGAAGCCATGCGGCTCATTTACAGCTCGCTGCTCGAACGAATCGTGCGTTCCGATTACCGCGTATTCGATCGCCGCTATCGCCTCTCGACACCGCGCAAGCTCTACCTGGTTGGACGCGCCTGGGCGGCCACGCGGCTGTCGCGTGCAACGGGGTAACGCCGATGGCGGTGGAAGCCCGGGACGTGGTCGTGATCGGCGGCGGTTTCGCCGGTCTGGCGGCGGGAGTTTCACTCAGCGCCCGCGGTTTTCGCGTGGCCCTGCTCGAGGGCAAGCCCGCGCTCGGCGGCCGCGCGTACTCCTTCACCGATGAGGAAACCGGCGATTTTGTCGACAACGGCCAGCATGTCCTGATGGGCTGCTATCGCGAGACCCTGGCTTTCCTCGATCAGCTTGGTACTCGTAACCAGTTGATTGTCCACAAGAATCTCGAAATTGAGATGCTCGACGGACCCGGTCGCCGTGCGCGCCTCAAGACCGCGCAGCTCCCCGGACCGTTCCACATGAGCACGGCGCTCCTTGGTTACGGCCATCTCACGCTGCGTGAACGATTTCGCCTGATTGCCGGCGGCTCACGCATGATGTACTTGCGTTCGCGCGACCGCGATCGTCTGCGGCGGATGAGCGTGGCCGAACTGATGGACGTGCTCGGACAAGGCGAACGCGCGCGCCGATGCTTCTGGTATCCGCTCACCATCGCGACCCTCAACGACGATCCCGAACTGGCCTCCGCCGCCCTGCTGGCCGAGGTGCTCAAGCGGGCCTTCTTCTCGCGCCGCATCGATTCCGCCTTCGTCTATTCGAAGGTCGGCTTGAGCGATCTCTATTGCACCGCCGCGCGCGACGCGATCGAGAACGCCGGCGGGGTCGTCGCGACCCGCGCGATTGTCGAGGGGTTCGACTTCGACGCCGACTCGGCCATCACCGCCGTGCACCTGCGCGACGGCCGCCGCCTCAGCGCCGCAAACTACATCGTTGCCGTGCCGCCGCCGCAGTGCCTGAAACTCCTGCCCGAGGCCGCCGTCGCCGATCCGTTCTTCTCGCGCATCGCCACGCTCAAGAGCTCACCGATAATCTGTGTCCACGTGTGGCTCGATCGCGAAGTCACTGATTCCGCCTTCATCGGTTTCATCGGCACGCAGACGCAATGGATGTTCAACAAGCGCCGCATCTTCGCGCAGCACGGCGAACGCCATCCCGGCTATCTGAGCTTCGTGATCAGCGGCGCACGCAAGCTGGTTGATAACTCCAGCGATGAATTGCTCGACCTGGTGATCAACGATTTGCGCACGATGATCCCGGCGGCGCGCAACGCGAAGGTGATCAAGGCGCTCGTACTCAAGGAAAAACATGCGACCATGGCGCCCGATCCGCTCTCCGATCTCAGCCGGCCCGCGACCGTTACACCGATCGCGAACCTCTTTCTCGCCGGAGATTGGATCCAGACTGGCTTGCCCGCCACCATCGAGAGTGCGGTGGTCTCTGGCCGCGCCGCGGCCAACGCGATCGCCACGCGCGTCGGCGGCGACGCCTGAGGTTCTCGCGATGGGTACGCAAATGGCACTCGTCACCGGCGCCAATGGCTTCCTCGGCGCCCACGTGGTGCGCGCGCTGGTCGCGCGCGGGACTCAGGTGCGGGCGCTGCTGCGGGACGGCGCCGATCGTCGCGGGCTCGAACGCGTCGATTGCGAAATCGTCATCGGCGATTTGCGCGATTCCGGGGCAGTTGAAGGGGCAGTGCGTGGATGCAACGAGGTCTATCACGTGGCTGCCGACTACCGCCTGTGGGTGATCGATGAGGCTCCGATGTACGCCGCCAATGTCGGCGGCACGCGTAACCTCCTGGAAGCGTCGCGCCGAGCGGGCGTTACAAAAATCGTACACACGAGTACCGTCGGCGCGCTGGGTATCGGCACCGCCGGAATCGGCCGCGAGGACACGCCCGTTGCGCTCGGCGACATGATCGGCCCATACAAGCGATCGAAGTTTCTCGCCGAGCAGCTCGCGCTCGAGGCCGCTCGCGACGGCCTGCCGGTCGTGATCGTGAATCCGTCCACGCCCATCGGTGCGCTCGATTTCAAGCCGACGCCGACCGGCCGCATTATTGTCGAGTTTCTCAATCGCCGGATGCCCGCCTATGTCGAAACCGGCCTCAATCTCGCCTGCGTCGAGGACGTTGCGCAGGGGCATTTGCTGGCGGCTGAGCGTGGCCGCATCGGCGAGAAGTATATCCTCGGTGGCGAGAACCTGACGCTCCAAGGAATGCTCCAACGGCTCGCGGCGCGCTCCGGCTTGCCCGCCCCGCGCATGCGAATTCCCTACGCCGTCGCCCTCGGATTCGCCTTCGGCGCCGAGGCCGTTGCCCGCACCATCACCCATCGCGCTCCGCGCGCGAGCGTGACCGAAGTGCGCATGGCGCGCAAGAAAATGTTCTTCGACTCTTCCAGGGCGCGTGCCGAACTCGGCTACACGCCGCAACCGATCGACGAGGGTCTCTCCCGCGCGATCGATTTCTTCCGCCGCATCGGAGCCGTGCGCGCCGCCGCCTGAACGCCCGATGCATCTGCTGATCGCCACCGTCGAACTGCGCCCCTACGTCTTCATTTTCCTGGCGGCGTTTTTGTTCATCTCCGTCGTCAACTTCGGCGTGCGCACGACCCTGCTCTTTACCGGTTTGACCTACTGTGTCTCGCTCGCTTGCGAATGGAGTTCCGTGCACAACGGCTTCCCGTTCGGCCTCTATCATTACATCGACACCACGCGCGGTCGTGAAATCTGGATCGCCGGCGTGCCTCTCATGGATTCGCTGTCATTCACCTTCCTCGGCTTTGCCAGTTACACCGTGGCGCTGCTGATCGCCTCGCCGCTCTATCGCCGCGGTCTCGATTTGCGCGTGCTCGACACCTGGAAGATTCGCCGTTCGCCCCGCGTATGGCTGATGGCGGCGCTGTTCATGGTGATGGTCGACATGGTGGTCGATCCGCTCAGCGTGCGCGGCGACCGCTGGTTCCTCGGGAAAATATTCTGGTACGACCCTGCGGGACCGCACTTCGGCGTGCCTATCAGCAACTACGTCGGATGGTTTTTCGTCGCCGTGATTACGGTCGCGCTGTTCCAGTTACTCGATGGTCCGTTGAACCGCGGCGTTCACAAACCGTCGGGTGCGCTGCCCGCGGTTCACTCCCGCGCGTTGCTCGGTCCGATGCTTTACGCGGGCATCGTCGGCTTCGGCATCGTGATGCTGTTTGTTATCGGTGCGAGCGATATCGCCTGGGCGAGCGTCTTCATCTACTTGCCATTTTCCGTGCTGATTCTGCACATCGTCACGCGTACTGAAAGCTACGGTGACGCTGCCGCGATCGCGCGGCATCGCAAGGATTTTCCGTACAATGCGCCCGCCTTTGCGCCCGCTGCGGCCTTCGATCCTGCGCGCCATTCAAGTTCACGCGACGTTCGACGAAAAGCCTGAATTCCATCGGCGAGGAATAGAATCGATCGGCGAATGGCTATCCCACGCCTTGCGTGACCGCCTCGATCGCGAGCGCCATCGAACGCGTTGCCTGGCGCAGATTGCGCATCAGCCGGACCACGCCCGCCACCATCGCAGGATTGCGCACCAGCGTCGCCGCCGCCTTCAGCGGCCGCACATTGCCGTTCTCGTCCGCCAGTCCCGCACCCGCCAGATCATGTTCGACCGTATCCATGATGGTTCGCATCGCGACGAACGGAATTCCGCGCGCGACCGCCTCCAACGCGATCGCTGCGGTCTCCATATCGACCGCGATCGCGCCCGTATGCTCACCCGCGAGGCGCTTTTGCGCGTGGGTTATCAGCGGGTGTCTCACTGTGAGCAGTCCTCCACGCGCATGGCGAATCCGGGCCGCGTCCAGCGCCGACGAATATGCCTCAAAGTGGTCGCGCGGAACTTCGATCGTCCGCGCCGGCTGTTCGTTATCGCCATCGCGGGTCATCAAGCGGTCGGCCATCACGAGATCGCCAATCTCGAGATTATTCGCCAGCGCGCCCGCCACTCCCGTCAGGAGGATCAGGTCAACGCCGCGGATTTCCTCCAGCGCGCGACGCGCGCTCGCTTGCGCCCGGCGCATTCCGATCCCGCTCGCGGCAAGCGCAATGCCGGTTGTGCCGATGGTTCCGTAGCAGCCCTCCAGCCCATCGATGCCGAGGGTTTTTTTGGCGCGAACCAGCGCGCGCAGGGGTTGAAGCTCGGCGCCGAACGCGCAGAAAATCAGTATCACTCGCAGGTTCCTTCGTCGTGAAGCTTCAGTTGGAGCGTATCTGCCGCTTGAGCGCGCGTGCCGTTACAAGCAGAATTGCCGCGATGCGCTCCCTTGAAACTGCCGCGATGCGCGCGGGCCGTCAAGCTCGTGTCCGCCGGCGCTTCCACTGCCATCGGATTCCCGCCCATGGATCTGCCTGATCCCGGCGCCGCTACGGCTCGTGCCGCGCCGTCCGCTTCCGGCATTGGCCGTGCGATCATCGTCACTGCCGACGACTTCGGCTTCTCGCGCGAGGTCAACGCCGGAATTATCCGCGCGCATCGCGAGGGTATCCTCACCGCGACCAGCCTGATGGTCGCAGCGGCCGCGCGTGACGAGGCCGCGGCGCTTGCGCGGGAAAATCCCAACCTCGACGTCGGCCTGCATCTGGTCGTGTGCCGCGGGCAGAGTGTGCTCGCGGCTAATCGCCTCGCCGGTATCGTTGACCCGGCTGGCAACTTCGCCGAGAGTCCGGTCGCCGCCGGCATGCGCTACTTCTTCAAGCGCGAGATCCGCTCGCGGCTGCGCGACGAAATCCGCGCGCAAATCGATCTGCATCTGCAGCTCGTCGGCCGTCTCGACCATGTTGACGGGCATCTTAATTTCCACGTGCATCCGGTCATCGCCGACTTGCTGATCGAACTGTGCGCCGAGTACCGCGTCCCGTGCATGCGCCTGCCGCGCGAACCGGTTTTCACCACGCTCGCGCTCGCGCACGACCACGCCGCGCGCAATCTCGTTGAGGGCGTCATCTTTCGCGCGCTCTCACGTCGCGCCCGCCGCAAGCTGCGAGATCGTGGCATCCGCTCGACCGACTCGCTTTTCGGGCTGCATCAGAGCGGCCATCTGACCGAGGCTTATGTCCTCGGCGTGATTGCGCGTCTGCCGCGGGGTCTGACCGAATTGTATTTCCATCCGGCCGCCGATATCGGTGGCGTGCCGCCCACGCTTGAAGCGCAGTCCGAGGTCGCAATTCTGACCAGCCCGCGAGTTCGTGCCGCGCTGGCCGAGCACGGCGTGCGGTTGACCAGTTTCGCCGAGATTGCACGTGCCGAAAGCGCCGCAACGGCCGCTGCGCCGAATCGTTAAGTCGCGCCGAACTCGCCTCCCGTGCCGCTTTGAGCCTACAATGCACCCTTTGGGAATGAGGTTCCCGTTACGCTCGATCAATTTCGATCCGGAGAAGATTATTCCGATGTTCGACCAGGAAACGTCGATTAGCGCCGCCCAGGCTTTAGAGTACCGGCTGCCCGCCAACGTCACGCCCGACCGTTACGATCTGGTGCTCACGCCCGACTTGAAGGCGTTCACCTTCGATGGCGCCGAGACCGTCGCCGTCACCGTCCACGAAGCGACCGCGGAAGTCGTGCTCAACGCGCTGGAACTCGAAATCGAGAGCGCGGTGGCTGAGCGCGCGGGCAGGTCGATGACCGCGCAAATCGAGCTTGAGCCGGCACGCGAACGGGCACGCATGCGCTTCGGCGAATCGCTTGAGCCTGGCGCGTGGACGCTGCGCATCAAGTTTCGCGGCATCCTCAACGACAAGCTGCACGGCTTCTATCGCAGCCAGTACACCGACGCCGCCGGCAAGTCGCATATGGTGGCGACCACCCAGTTCGAGGCGACCGATGCGCGCCGTGCGATCCCCTGCTGGGACGAGCCCGCGCTCAAGGCAGTGTTCGGTGTCACCCTGGTGATCGACGACGACCTGACCGCGCTCTCCAACGCCGGCATCAAGTCCGAGCGCAAAGTCGGCAGCGGCAAAAAGGAAGTCGTCTTCAAAGACACCATCAAGATGTCGACCTACCTGCTCGCCTTCATCATCGGCGAGTTCGAGGCGACTGCGCCGGTCGATGCCGGCACGCCCCTGCGCGTGGTCCACGTCCCCGGCAAGCGCGCCCTCACCGGATGGGCCGAGCAGATTGGCGCCTTCTCGCTCAAATTTTTCGCCGACTACTACGGCATCCCTTATCCGGGCGACAAGCTCGACCTCATCGCGATTCCCGATTTCGCCGCCGGTGCGATGGAAAACCTCGGCGCGATCACCTTTCGCGAGACTGCGCTGCTCGCCGACGAACACACCGCCTCGCGCGGCGAGCTCGAACGCGTGGCCGACGTCGTCTCGCATGAGAACGCGCACATGTGGTTCGGCGATCTCGTCACGATGCGTTGGTGGAACGGCATCTGGCTCAACGAGGCCTTCGCCACCTTCATGGAGATGCTCGCGGTGGACGCCTGGAAACCCAACTGGAAGCGCTGGGAAAGCTTCGGCGTCTCACGCGGCGCCGCGATGGCGATCGATGCGCTCAAGAGCACGCGCTCGATCGAGTACACCGTGCTCAGCCCCGAAGACTGCCGTTCGATGTTCGACGTCCTCACCTACGAAAAGGGCGCGGCCGTTTTGCGGATGCTCGAGCAGTTCCTCGGCGCCGAAGTTTTTCGCAAGGGCATCTCGGCCTACTTGAAGAAGCATCAGTACAACAACACCGAGACCGGCGACCTCTGGGACGCGCTCGAAGCGGCGAGCGGCCAGCCGGTCCGCAGCATGATGGATACCTGGATCTTCCAGCAGGGCTTTCCGGTCATCAGCGCCGCGCCCACCGCCGACGGCCGCGGGCTCAAAATCAGCCAGCGCCGATTTTTCTTCGCGCCGCCGGAAAATCCAGAGCCGCAGTTATGGCACGTCCCGGTGATGGTCCGTGCGCGCACCGACCAGGGCGTCACGACCCACAAGCTCTTGCTGACGACGGTCGAAACCACGCTCGCGCTGCCGGGCAAACTCGAATGGGCGCTGCTCAACGAGGGCGGCCACGGTTTCTACCGCGTCCGTTACTCGCCGGAAATGCTCGCTTCGCTGACGCGCAATCCCGGCGCGCTTCAGCCCATCGAACGCTTCGGCCTGGTCAGCGACACCTGGGCGGCGACCGTCGCCGGCCTTACTCCGCTCGCCGAGTTCATCAAAATGGCGCGCCTGTTCCGCGACGAAACCGATATCAACGTCTGGCGCGCGCTCATCGGCGCCTTCAATTACCTCGACATGATCGCGACCGAGGCGCAACGTCCTGCGATTGCGGCTGCTGTGCGTGACGTGGCCGGTGCGGCGGCGGCGCGTCTCGGATGGGCGCCGATGGCGGGCGAGGGCGAACTGCAAGGCCAGTTGCGCGCGACGCTGCTCAGCGCACTCGGCACTATCGGCGAAGATGCCGCCGTGCAGGCGCGTGCGCGCGATCTCTATGACGCGTGGCAGCAGGATCCCGCGCGCGCCGATCGCGATTTGCAACCCGCGTTCGTCAGCATCCTCGCGCACGCCGGCGACGCCGCCCGCTATCAGCAGTTCAAGCAACACTTTAAGTCTGCGCGCACCCCGCAGGAGGAGCAGCGTTACCTCTTCTCGCTCGCCAACTTCCGCGATCTCGCGCTCTTGCGGCAGACTATGGAGATGACGCTGAACGGTGAGGTGCGCACGCAGAACGCGCCCTACCTGCTGCATTCGCTCCTCGGCAACAACGTCTCGCGCATCGAGGCCTGGGAATACCTCAAGCGTAATTGGGAGACCATCGTCGGCAAATTTCCTGACAGCGCGCTGCCGCGCATGTGTGAGGCGATTAACGGGCTGCTCGATCGGCAGGCGGAAGTCGAGGCGTTCTTCCAGCAACACAAGGTGCGCCTCGGTGGCAAATTAATCGACCAGCACCTCGAGCGTCTCAGCGTCGCCGTGGCCTTCCGCCAGCGCGAGGGCGCCGGGCTCGAGGCGTCGCTGAAAAGCTGACACGGGCAGCGACGCGGCGATTTCTCGTCGCGCCGCTGTCCTAATCCGACGCTTGGACTTTACACCGAGGCCATCCGGCGTGCGTTCGGCTGCTCGTGGCCGGCCACCGCGTGCGGCCGGTACGGCTTCTCGATGGCCGCGATCTCCTCCGCACTGAGCTTGATTTCGACCGCCTCGATCAGCTCCTTCAGATGATGCGTCTTCGTCGCCCCGATGATCGGCGCGCTCACGCCCGGCGCCTGCACAATCCATGCGCATGCGATCTGCGTCGGCGACACGCCACGCTGCTTGGCCACCTTCGCGACCGCGTCGGCGATCTCGAAGTCGCTCTCCTGCTGGTAAAGCCGCTTGCCGAATTCGTCGGTCTCGGCGCGCTTGGTTGACGGCAATCCGTCGCCCGGCTTGTGGCTATGCGCGAAAAATCCACGCGCCAGCGGACTCCACGGAATCAGCCCGACGCCCTGGTCGAGGCACAGCGGATTCATCTCGCGCTCTTCTTCGCGATAGATCAGGTTGTAATGATTCTGCATCGCGACGAATCGATTCCAGCCATGTTCCTTGGCCGTGTACAACGCCTTGGAGAATTGCCACGCCGCCATGCTGCTCGCGCCGAGATAGCGCACCTTGCCCGATCGCACCAGCGAATCCAGCGCGTCCAACGTCTCTTCGATCGGCGTCGAAAAATCCCATCGATGGATCTGATAAAGGTCGATGTAATCCATCTTCAAGCGGCGCAGCGAATTCTCGCAGGCCTCGATTATGTGCTTGCGGCTGAGCCCGCGCCGATTCGGCCCACGCTCCATCGCGCCGTGGACCTTGGTCGCCACCACGATGTCGTTGCGCGACGCCATCTCGTTGAGCCAGCGCCCGGTAATCTCTTCGCTGCCGCCGATCGAGTAAACGTCGGCGGTGTCGAAAAAGTTGATTCCCGATTCCAGCGCCAGAGCGAAATGCTCGCGCGCCGCGTCCGGCCCAATCGCCCAGTCGCGCTGCATCGTCCACGCCGGCAGTTCGCCGCCGCCATACGTCATGCAGCCCAGGCACAGCCGCGAAACCGTCATCCCAGTATTTCCGAGTCTCGTATATTGCATTGCTACTCCCGTATTGTCCTAGAAATTCCCGCGAACCCGCACCTCGTGTCAAGCTCGCGCGCGCAGCGAGCGCATCTCTCACTCTTGTTCATGCCCGCCCCGCACCTTATGCTCCCCCGATGCGCACCGTTCTTCCGGTCTTCGGATGGCTGCTCGGCAATGGCTGACTGGGACCCGGATCTTTACCACCGATTTCGCTGCTACCGTGACGAACCTGTCGCGATGATCCTCGCACGCCTGTCCCTCGATCGCGCCAAGAAAATCGCCGATCTCGGCTGCGGCACCGGTGAACATACGGTCGAGCTTGCGCGACGCAGCGCCGCTGGCGCCGCGCTCGGCCTCGATTCGTCGGCCGCCATGATCGAACGCGCGATCGCCCTGCGGGCGAGCCTCCCCCGCGATCTCCAGGCCCGCGTCACCTTTTCCCTCGGCGATTTTCGCGACTTCGCCGCCGATCGCGAGTACGACGTAGTCTTTTCCAACGCCGCCTTCCAATGGGCGCGCGATCATCGCGACCTGCTCGCGCGATGCTTCCGCGCGCTCCGTGCCGGCGGCACCCTCGCCGTCCAGATGCCGGCCAACGACCGCGAAATTGCGCAGGTGACGATCCGCGCGCTCGCCGCGCAAGCCCCGTGGCAGGCAGGCCTGGGCAAAATTCGCACGCCGTCGGACGCGACCGTGCCCGCGCCCGCCGAGTATCAAGCGATGCTCGCGGAAATCGGGTTTGTCGATATCGATTGCCACTACCACCTCTTTCGCCATCCGATGAACAGCCCGGCCGAAGTCGTCGAATGGTCGCGCGCGACCGCCTTGCGTTCGTATCTCGACGCACTCCCGGCCGACCGCCACGCCGATTTCATCGCCGAACTGACGCGCCGCCTCGAACACGCCTACGGCACCCGCGGTCCATTGGTCTTCGAATTCCGCCGCCTGTTTCTGTGGGCGCGCCGCGCCGCAGACTAAGGGGGGCATCCTCGGACACTCATCAGATGCGTCGCGCGATCATCATGCCCACGCTTATCGCCCACGGCGGTGCCGGCGGTCGTCCGCCGGCGTCCGACCGCGGCGCGCGACGCAGCGCAATCCTGGCGGCCGTCCAGCGCGGCGCCGATATTCTGCGCGGCGGCGGTTCCGCCCTCGACGCGGTCGTGGCCACCGTCGTCGTGCTCGAAAACGATCCGCTCTTTAATGCCGGCTATGGCTCGGTGCTCACGGTTGCGGGACGTGTCGAGATGGACGCCGCGGTGATGACTGCGACCCGCGCGCGCCGCGATAATCGTGGCAGCGCCGTCGGCGACAACGCCGACGGCGCACGCGTCGCGCTTACCTCCGCTGCGCGCCAGCGCGCAGGCGCGGCCGAGGTGCGCTTGGGCGGCGTCGTCCTCGTCAGCCGCGTGCGCAATCCGATCGAACTGGCGCGCGCCGTGATGGAGCGCACCCCGCATCTCCTGATGGGCGCCGGCGGTGCCGAACGCCTCGCACGCCAGTTCGGCCTGCGCATGTGCCGGCCCGCCGATCTCGTCAGTCAACGCGCCCGCGAACGCTGGCTGGCGTCGCGCGGGGAGCCCACCGGTCACCTCGCGCACGCCGGTGATGGCGCGCCCGTCTCCCACGGAACGGTCGGCGCCGTCGCGATCGATTCGCACGGCGATATCGCCGCCGCGACTTCGACCGGTGGGGTCTCCGGCAAGCTCCCCGGCCGCATCGGCGATTCCGCTATCGTCGGCGCCGGATTGTTCGCCGGCGCGCGCGGCGCCGCCTCGGCGACCGGCGAGGGCGAGGCCATCATGCGCGTCGCGCTCTGCCGCCAGGCCGTCATGGCGCTCGGCCGCAATCGCGCGCAAGCCGCCGCCGAACGCGCGATCGCGATCGTCGCCGACGCCACCGCCGGGCAGGCCGGCGTGATCGTCGTCGATTCCGCCGGCGGCCTCGGCTACGCGCACAATGCTGAAGTCATGGAGATGGCGCTCTTCCACCCGATCGAGGGCTTTCGCCATCGCGTGCTCGAGCCGCTGGCCCTCCGCACCGTGCCAACGCGCAAGCCGCGCAAATAGAATTCTTCGCCGTTACCAATGCCTGCGCCCAATCCCGCGCCGCTTTCCTTCGCCGATGAAAATCCCGGCGTCATCGCGCCGCGCGGCGCGCTCGGCCGCTTCGCATCTATCGCGATCGCTTTCGCGATTGCGCTCGCGATTCTGAGCCTCGGCATCGCCGCTCCATTTGAAAAAGACGTTGAACCGCAATCGGCCCAATGGGTCGTCGATATTGCGCATCACGGCAACTGGCTATTGCCGCACGATTACTATGATTTGGTCGAACGCAAGCCGCCGCTCTTCTATTGGCTCGGTGCGGTTGGCGTAAAACTCTCCGGCGGCCAGGTTGACGAAGCCCGCGCCCGGATGCCTTCGCTAGTGGCCGGCGCCGCTGTTGCCGCCCTCGCGATGGACTGGGCTGCCGCCGACCTCGGCACCGCCGCCGGATGGCTCGCCTTCTTTTTCCTGCTCGGCATGTACGGCTTCGCCGCGCGCGCGACGCTCGCTCTGACCGATATGCTGATGACGTTCTTCCTGATGGTCGAATGGCGCATCATCCGCGCGCAACTCGACGGCGCGCCCTCTTGGCCGCGCACGATCTTCGCCGGCATGATCCTCGGCCTCGGCATTCTGGTCAAAGGCCCCGTGATCGCCGTGCTCATCGCTGTCGCGACCGTCCTCTACCTCGCGACGCTCCGCTGCAATCCGTTGCGGCTCGCTACCCGCGCATGGCCGTGGGCATGGATTACAGTCGCGCTTGCTGTTGCCGCCGTTTGGTACGTCCCGGCCTTCATCGCCGGGCGCGCCAACGCCTGGGGCGGCGTCTTCATCGACGAAAACTTCGGCCATTTTCTGCCCGCCCGGATGGGCGGCACGGGTGAGGCCGCTCGTCCCATCTACTACATCGTGATGCGCTTGCTGGGCGGAACGCTGCCGCTCAGCTTCCTGCTGCCGGCTCTCGCGGTGGCCTTTGCACAACGTGCATTCGCGCCGCCGGCGCGTCGCGCGATGCTCTACCAGCTCGCGATGGCGCTCGCGGTCGTCGTACTGTTCTCCGCCTCCAGCGCCAAGCGCGACGACTACATCCTGCCCGCGATTCCGCCGCTCGCAATCCTCTTCGCCGCGCTTTTCTCCGATGCGATCGCCATGCCCGCCGTCGCCGCACCCGACGCCGCCGGCTTGCGTGCCACTCATGATTCGAATGTCCCCATCGTCCGCGATCTCACCGCCGTTGCGATCGCGCTCGTGATGCTCCTCGGGGTCGTCGCGACGATCATCATTGCCCGCGCGGGCGGCAGTCTCGAGGTCTTCGGCATCCGCCTGCAGTCGAGCGACGCCTCTTTCGCCGACTTCTTCCTCTCCGGGATGACCCACCTGCGGCCGGCCTTCGTTGCCTTCGCTACGGCCATCGCCATCGGCGCCACCGTGATCGTCTCCGGTTTCGCGCGCGGCACTCCGCTGCGCACCGGGGCCGGACTCGCGATCCTCTGTCTCGCCGGTAGTTTGCTGTGGACCGGCCTGCTCAAACCGCAGGTGGCGCGCACGCGCAGTTTGCGCCCGTTTGCCGCCGCCGTGAAGGCGCGCGTCGGTGCCGCGCCGCTCTACGTTGCCTTCATGGATCCCGAATTTGCCTGGTACTACGGTAGCGGTGTGCCGCCATTGCCGCGCACGATCGCGAAAGCCGGCCCAGACCCGGCTACTACGATCTATTTCGTCGCGCGTCCCAACGAACTCGTCCGCCTGGCACCGCCCGTGCGCCGATCGCTGAACCTGGTGCTGCCTTCGAGCGTGCTCGGCGGCAATCCGCCCTCGCTCTACCTGCTTGGATCGCCCGAGAAACCGCCAACTCCTCCTCGCGCGCAGCGTCATCCGCATCGGCTGCATGCCGATGGCCGCCCGTCCTCATCGCCGCTGCCCGGTTTGACGCAAGCGCCCCGTCGGTTAAATAGATTCATCGCCGCCGCAGCGGGTCTATCCGGACTCGATCGCGCCGCCGCACGATTCATCGCCGGAGAGGTTTATTTGGATGGCCAACGAAGGATCCAGCCCGATTGAAAAAGCCGTAAGCTTCGTCCTGCGGCTGGCGGTCTCTCTGCTGCTGCCCGGATGGGGTCTCGCGATGATCGTGATGGGCGCCATGTGGGGCATGTTCTGGTGGATCGCGACCGGCGTCGTCGTGCTTGCGATTGGCGTCGTTTTCTTTGCCGGCAGCTCCCTCGTAACCCCCTATCTCGGCGGCCGCCGTTTCTCCTGACAATTCCCTGACCGCGGTTTTACTGGAATGTTTCGGCGGCGCTCGTTTTATCAACCCACGCCCGACGAAGCCACTCGCACTACCATTCGAGCGGCCATCCCAACAGAGGTTTTCCCAGGGCGAAGCCCGCATCTTACAAACGGGAAGTCTGAAACCTCATCATGATTGACGAGCAGCCCAACAGTCTTGACCTGACTTTTCGGACTGCTCGCGATGCTCGGGCCATCGCTAAGTCCTGCGCCTATCGCTACCCTCTTCCGCCAAATGGGAAGTCTGAAACCTCAATGAGGTTTCAGTGTCCTGAAAGACCAAAAGTTTTGAGTTCCTCAACCACTGGATTGGTCGCCCCCCGTTAATTGCCGATGGCCTGCGCCTCGACTATCCTCAAATCACCATGCCGATCTTCGAATACGAATGTGCCGCGTGCGGCCGCGTCGGCGCTCACGTCGTCCTCGGCAAGGAGCGCAACAGCAGGCCGCGGTGCCCGTACTGCAGCTCCTCGCGCACCAAGCGCGTGATGTCTTCGTTCGCCGTGGTCGAGAGCGAAGCCTCGCGGCTGGATAATTTCGATACTGCAAAAAGCCGCGACGACTCGTACTATCGCGATTCGCGCAACGTCGGCATGTGGGCGAAAAAGCGCGCGCGGCAGATGGGCGTGGACCTCGGGCCGAAGTTTGACGAGACCGTCGAGAAGGCGCGCACGGGTAAGTTAATCAAGGACATGGAGTAACGCCGCGGCCAAGTTCGGCGCCGAGTGAAGTCTGGAGAGAGGAATTATGAGCGACGGCGAAAAAGACAAATTGGGCGATAAACTCCATGACGTCGAGGCCGCGCGTGAAAATGAATGGGCGCGCAAGCGCGATCAGGAGTTGCTCGAGAAAATGCGTCACGCCAAGCACGACACCGCTGCCGCGCATGCAGGCCTCGAATCGCCTGCGGCCGGCGCCGTTTGCCCCGAATGCAAACAGCAACTGGTGCCCAATACTGACCTGCGCGTCGGCGGTATGATCTGCCCCCAACGTCACGGCGCCTGGTTCGGCTGGGACACGGTCGCCCGAATCATGGGCGACTTTGCCCACACCAAGAAATAATATTTCAGGGATTGCCGCTCGCGACCCTCGGATAGCTGGCCAAGTCGTGCGAGAGCGGAGAGCGCGAACGACCTCGTGAGGTTTCAGTGTCCGGAAACTAAAGTTTTGCGCTCCTCACACATTTTTCCCTCCCGTTTTGCGCAGGGGCCGGTAACTGCTCGCGCGCTTGCCCGGATCGCGCTCAATGGTCTACTGATTGAGAATCAAGCCACGAATTGAAGATTCAGGAGGAAGCATCTCATGGCCGCCCCTATCTATGATATTCCGGTCCGCCGGATCGATGGCCACCCGGCTTCGCTGGCCGATCACAAAGGCGCCGTACTGCTGGTGGTGAACGTCGCGTCGCAGTGCGGGTTGACGCCGCAGTACGCCGAACTCGAAGAGCTTTACGAAACCTACCGCGACCGTGGACTTGTGGTCCTCGGCTTTCCCGCCAATGAGTTCGCCAAACAGGAGCCGGGATCGAATGCCGAAATCCAGCAGTTCTGCCAGACCAAATTCGGCGTGAAGTTCCCGATGTTTGAAAAGATCGTGGTCAAGGGCGACGGACAGCATCCGCTCTACCGCGAGCTGGTCGCAGCGCGTCCCACCGCGCAACAGAATCCCAAGGGCACCTTGCGCAAGACCCTGGAGAAGCACGGGCTCGCGCCAACCAACGACACCGACATCACGTGGAACTTTGAAAAATTTCTGGTGAGCCGCACTGGCGAGGTGGTCGGACGATTCGCACCGGATTTCGCGCCGAAGGACGCGACTATCACGAGCGCGATCGAGGCGGAGTTGAGCAAGCCGGCTTAGCGGAAACCATTTGCGCGGAATTCCTCGAAATCGTGCCGCCACAATTGCAGCGCGTGCATGCGGGCGCATTTTCAGAATCTCATGCGGAGAAGCACCGATGGCCAAAACCATTGATCAGATTGTCACCGAACTGGCCGACCGCGAGTCGATTCGCGAGCTCCCGCAGCGCTATTGCGATTGCGTCTGGCGTGGCGACCTCGAAGGCATTGCGAGCCTCTTCACCGAAGACGGATCGTTTTCGATCATTGCGGGCAATTCCGAGAACACCACCACTGGCCGCGCCAACCTTCTCAAGATGTACAAGGAGGCGCTCGCATCGGTAACGCCGCGCCCGTACATCCACAATCACGTGGTCGAGCTCAAGGGTGGCGGCCGCGCGACCGGCCGCTGCTACGTCGAACTGCGCGACGCCGGCAACAACATGAACTGGATCGGCACCGGGTTTTACCACGACGACTACACGAAGGTTGGCGACGAATGGAAATTTCAGACGCGCCGCTTCAAGGCCGTGCGCCTCGACCAGCGCGAGAAGAAATAGGCCGCGTGCGGTTGTCCGCTTGAGTGACCCGGCAGAGCGCCGTGCGCCGGGCGTGCTCTACGTCGTTGCCACACCGATCGGCAATCTCGAGGACGTGAGTCCGCGCGCGCTGCGCGTGCTGGGCGAGGTCGCGCTCATCGCGTGCGAAGATACCCGGCACAGCGCGCGGCTGCTCGCGGCGCATGCGATCCGCACGCCGACGATTAGCTACTTCGAGCATAATGAGGAGCGGCGCACGCCCGAGCTGATCGAGCGGCTCGGTCGCGGCGACAGCGTCGCGATCATCACCGACGCGGGCACCCCGGCGATTTCGGACCCGGGCTACCGGCTGGTGCGCGCCGCGCTGGCGGCGGGAATTCGCGTCGCCGCCGTACCGGGGCCGTCGGCGGTGGTCGCCGCGCTTTCCATCGCGGGTCTGCCGACCGACCGCTTTACCTTCGAAGGTTTTCTGCCGCAGCGCCCGAGCGCGCGCCGCCATACGCTCGAGGCGCTCAAGCACGAGCCGCGCACGATGGTCTTCTTCGAGGCCGCGCGCCGCCTTGCCGCTACGCTGGCCGAGATGGAAGCCGAGTTCGGCGCCGATCGCGAAGCCGCCGTGGTGCGCGAGATCACCAAGACCTTCGAGGAGAGCGTGCGCGGGACGCTCGCCGAATTGCGCGCGGGCTTCACCGCGGCCGAGGCGCGCGGCGAGATCGTGATCGTGGTCGCGGGCGCGCCGGCGTCATCCGTGACGGAGGCGGCCGCCGGCGGCGCGATCACGGTGGAGGCGCTGTGCGACGTGGGTATCAGCCTCAAGGATGCGAGTGCGGCCGTCGCCAAGCTGACCGGCGCAAGCCGGCGCGACGTCTATCAGCAGGCGCTCGCCCGGCGCGGCGGCGGGTCTGGAACGAGGCCATTGAAGGATTTCACCCGTTAGATTCACAAGGGCGAAAAATAACCAAAAGTATAATTATACTACTAACAGTAGTCGTAGAACTGAAAGATTATGCCGGCTGCCAGATGAGTAGATTTGCGGCGGTTATTTTTGACCTCGATGGGACGTTGACCGATCCGGGCAGCGGAATTATTGCGACGATTCGCGGGGTGCTGGCGACGCTCGACGTGAAGATGCCGCCACGCTCGGAGTTGGCGTGGTGCGTGGGGCCGCCGCTGCGGGAAATCTTCAGGCGGCTGCTGGAACCGGCGGGGAAGGGTGATCTGGCGGACCAGGCGGCGGCGCTCTACGTGCAGAATTATGCGCAGACGGGGGGGGGCGGAGAGCACGGTTTACAAAGGCGTCGTGCCGATGCTGACGGAGTTGCGCGGGGCCGCGCGGCTTTACGTCGTAACCTCGAAGAATACCGCCGCGGCGGAACGGATGCTCGGTCTCTGCGGGCTCAAGCGGTACTTCGAGATCGTGGTCGGCAATGGACGACTCGACGACAAAAGCGACATGGTCGGCGAGTTGATCCAGAGCGAGCGGCTCGATCGAACGGCGACGGCGATGGTCGGCGATCGCGGCCATGACGTCGTCGCGGGCAAGCGCAACGGCATCTTCACGGTCGGCGTCGCGTATGGGTACGGCAGCCGCGAGGAACTCGCCGCGGCGGGGGCGGATCGGATTTGCGAGAGTCCGGCCGATGTCGCGCGCGTGCTTGGGGGATAGAGCATTGAGATTGTCGAAGAACTCAAAACTTTTGGTTTTTCAGGACACTGAAACCTCATTGAGGTTTCAGACTTCCCATTTGGCGGAAGAGGGTAGCGATAGGCGCAGGACTTAGCGATGGCCCGAGCATCGCGAGCGCCAATCATGATGAGGTTTCAGCGGCATTCCATGCCGACGGTGGGCCACGCTCGCGATGCTCGATTGTCGGCAGGGACGTACGGGCGTCGCCCTGGGAAAACCTCTGTTGGGATGGCCGCTCGAATTGGTAGTGCGAGTGGCTTCGTCGGGCGTGGGTTGATAAAACGAGCGCCGCCAATACATTCCAGTAAAACCGCACTAAGGCCCGGGATGCTTCGCTGCGAGCAGCCCAACCGTCTTGACCTGACTTTTTGGACTGCTCGCGATGCTCGGTGAATGACCAAGTCGGGCGGGAACGGAGAGCGAGCGGCTTGGGCGCGCGGCGGACCGCGCGAGATCCTTCGCAAGCTCAAAATGACAGAAGGGGGCTGCCGTCACCCGAGCATCGCGAGCGTTCCAGTCACAATGGGAAGTCTGAAACCTCTATGAGGTTTCAGTTTCATAGAAACTAAAGTTTTGCGCTCTTGAACGACTCGTCTCTCGTCTGTACCGAGCGCCTAGCCACGGAGCGGGCGGAAGAAGGCGCGGATGTCCTCGATCAGGCGTTGCGGTTCTTCCATCGGAGCGAAGTGGCCGCCCGAGGGCATCACCGTCCAGCGCTTGAGATTGTAGTAGCGCTCGGCCCATTTGTGCGGCATCAGGAAAACCTCTTTGAGGAAGATCGCGGCGCCGGTCGGAGCTTCGACCAGCGGCATGCGGTCGTGCGAGGGCTTCCAGAGGTTGTGCGCGGCCTCGTAGTAGTAGCGCGCCGAGGTGCCGTAGGTCTGCGTCACCCAATACAGCGTCATCGTGGTGCAGAGGTCGTCCTTGCTGAAGCGGCGCTCGACGTCGCCGCCACAATCGCTCCAGGCGCGGCGCTTTTCGAGAATCCACGAGCAAAGGCCGGCGGGTGAATCGTTGAGGGCGAAGGCGATGGTCTGCGGACGCGTCGATTGCTCCGCCATGTAGCCGGCGCCATCGCGCATGAACTTGCGGCCGTGCTCGAGCCAGGTCTCCTCGCCGGGGCCGAAATCCTCGGGCTTGGGTCCGCCGCTGCCGCCGAAGAAATCGAGATTGACGAGTAAGTGAAGATGAATCCCGATGAGATGTTGCGCGTACTTGTGGCCGAGTTGCGCCGTGATGATCGCGCCCCAATCGCCACCCTGAGCGGCGAACTTGTCGTAGCCGAGTACATCGCGCATCAGGGTGACCCAGAGGTCGGCCGTGTTCCAGTAGTTGATGCCGGGCGTGGTCAGAGGCTCGGAGAAACCGTAGCCGGGGAGGGACGGCACCACCACGTCGAAGGCGTCGCGCGGGTCGCCGCCGAAAGAGGCGGGATCGGCCAGCGGGCGAATGACCTTCTGGAAGTCCCAGAACGTCCACGGCCATCCGTGGTTCATGATGAGCGGGATCGGCTTGGGGCCCTTGCCGGGCTCGTGGATGAAGTGGATCGGGATGCCTTCGATAGTGGTTTTGTAGTGTGAGAAGGAATTGATTTCCCGTTCGGCCTTGCGCCAGTCGTATTGGTCGCGCCAGTACTCGATGAGTTCCTTCAGATAGGCGCCGTTGGTCCCGTAGTCCCATTGCGAGTTGGCGAACTCGGGGGCGAAGCGCGTGCGCGCGAGGCGCTCGCGCAGGTCGGTGAGGGTGGCGTCGGGGATCGCGACGGAGAATTTTTCTTTTTGCATCGGTGTCACCGTGGGGTTTGCGCGTAAGCTAACGCCGCCGGCCCCTTGGTGTAAAGGCGCGGGCCGGGACACAGAAAAAGGGGATGGTGGTCGAGGAGCGCAAAACTTTTATTTTTTCAGGAAACTGAAACCTCAACGAGGTTTCAGACTTCCCATTTGGAAGATGCGGGCTTCGCCCTGGGAAATGCTTACGATTGTCGGTGTTTGCGTTACTCGATTGCCGCAGGACTTAGCGATGGCCCGAGCATCGCGAGCGTCAATCATGACGGTTTCAGACTTCCCGTGTGGAAGATCGTCGAGCCGGCTCGGCCATCAATGATGCGCGGTGCTGGGGTCGTCCGCCGGATCGACGTAAGTGATGGTGAATGGCCCCTCGCCGTAAACCTGGATTACGGTCGGTCCCACGGCCCATGCGTAGTGATGCATCCCCTTGGGTTCAAGGAAAAATCCGCCTGGCTTGACGACTTGTCCCGTGCTCTTGTCGAACTTATCGCCCATCGCGATGCCGAAGTTTCCACTGATGACGGTCACGTCAACGTCGGCCGTGTGCCAGTGCGGACTGATCTTGTAGCCCGACGGCATTTTGAGACGGATAGTGTAGACTCCGGCTTTCGATGGATCGCCCGCGAGGACCGCAAACTGAGCGCCGGGCAGGAACTGCGGAGGAGGCGGTCCCCACTTCACCTGTTTGGACTCCACGACCGTCATTCCGGTTTGCGCGGTGGCCGAGCCGTGGAGCATCGAGGACGTCGCGATTATAGCGGCCAACAGCAGAACGGGCCTTGCGGAGTTGAGGTTTTTCATGTTCCTCCAGAAATCAGTCTGCCAGTGGCGTCAGTCATCCAAACGCGATCATCAACTCCATCTCGCCGTCCTGATCTACGCGACCGGAGGCGGAGACCGCTGCCACGAACACCTGAGGCAAGACGCGGTTAGAGGCCGCCGTCGAGCGGGGCGAGGCGAAAGACCTGGCCGCCGGGAGCGGCGAAGAAAAAGCGCGTCGGGTCGGGAAATTCGACCGGAGTCACGCCGAACGCCAACAACCGCGCTTTCCATGCGGCGGGGTCGTCAACCTTGAGTTCCATCCACATGCCGGTCAGGTACTGGGCGTCGGTCAGCGTTGCGGCGGGTTCGACGAAGAACAGGCCGAGGATAAAGCCGCCGTCGAACTCGTAGAGATCGAGATCGTCGCGCGGGCTTGCGACCGGTTTGCATTTGAGGAGGCCGGCGTAGAAGTCGCGGGTGCGTTGGCGCAGGCTGTGCGCGACGTTCATCTTCAGGTGATTGCCGATTTGAACCATCGAGGGTTCCCTCCGCGGCCGCCGGCGTGGGGCCGCCGCGCCGCTAATTCCCGCGGACGACCTTGCCGGGCATCGCACCGGTCGGCTGGCCGTCTTCGAACGTGACCTCGCCGCTTACGATCGTGAATTTATAGCCGTCGGCGCGCTGCACGAATCTGCGGCCGTTGGCGGGCAGATCGAAAACCATCTCGGGCGGATGAAGCTGCAACCGATCGAATTCGATCAGGTTGATGCCCGCCTTCATTCCCGGTGCGAGCGTGCCGCGATCGTGCAGGCCATAGAGCTGCGCGGTGTCGTGGGTCTGACGCTTGACTGCGACTTCGAGCGGAATCCGTTCGCCGCGATCGCGATCGCGCACCCAATGAGTCAGCAGATAGGTGGGCATGCTGGCATCGCAGATGACGCCGCAATGCGCGCCGCCATCGCTCAAGGACAACACCGTATTGGGATCGGTCAGTTGCGGCAGGATGCTGTCGAAGGAGTAGTTCTTGTATGCGAGCGGCATGTAAATGATTTCGGTGCCGTCGCGCTCAAGCAGCGTATCGTAAGCGACTTCCTGCGGCGTGCGGCCCATGCGCTTGGCGCGTTCGAGGATGCTGCGGTCGGCGGCCGGTTCGTAGTCGGGCGGATCGCCGAGCGAGAAGTGATGCTGAAAGTTGGCGACCATGGCGAGCGTCTGCTCTTCCTTCACGGCCGGCGCGTCGTTGAGAATTTGCGCGCGCACCTGCGGATCGCGCATCCGCGCGACGCGCTCTTCATGGTTGAGGCCGGCCATCAACTGGCGATAGCTGCGGTGGGTGCTGAACGGATGCATGGAGCTTTGCAGACTCATCAGGGAGGCGGCGGGGCGGGCGGCGACTTGCGCCACCAGGTGCGCGCCGTGCGCGTTGCTGCGCTCGATGAATTCCATGACCTCGTGCATCCGCATACCTGAGCGGCGCGAGATCACTGCGCCCAGCGAAAGCGGCCGTCCGGTTTGCGCCGATAGGCGCGCCATCCATTCCAGGTTCGCATCGTCGCCGGTGACATCGGAAATGATTTCGAACACCCCGTGACCGGCTTCGCCCAAGGCGCGTCCGAGCCCCATCATCTCGTCGATGGCGGCAAAGGTGCCGGGAACGAAGGCCTTGTCGCGGGTGCGATGCAACAGCGTGCGCGAGGTGCTGACGCCAAGCGCTCCGGCCTTGACGCCGTCGCGCACGACCGCCGCCATGCGAGCGATATCGTCGGGCGTGGCCGGCTGGTTCTCGGCGCCGCGTTCGCCCATCACGTAGGCACGGACGGCGCAGTGCGGGACATGCGCGCCGACGTCGAGCACACGCTTCATCCGGGAAAGCGCGTCGAGGTATTCGGCGAACGATTCCCATTGAAAGTCGATGCCGGCGGTGAGCGTCTCGGTGGGAATGCCTTCGACGCCGTCCATCATGCTGATGAGAAACGCCTCTTTGCCGCGCTGAACCGGAGCAAAGCCGACTCCGCAATTGCCCATCACGAGGGTGGTGACGCCGTGCCAACTCGAAGGCGACAGGTAGGGCTCCCACGCCACCTGGCCGTCGTAATGGGTGTGGATATCGACCCATCCCGGGGTCATCAGCAAACCGCTCGCGTCGATTTCGCGGCGGCCGGGACCGGCCTTGCCGCCGACGCTGACGATCTTTCCGTGGTCGAGCGCGAGGTCACCAACGAAGCCGGGCCGGCCGGTGCCGTCGATAATCCTGCCGTTGCGAATTACGAGGTCGTTCATTTCGTGGTTCTCCCGGAGGACGATGGTGCTTGCTCAGGTGAGCGGTTTCCGCGCGGGCTTAAGCAGGCTGACGAGGAACCTGGCTTGGGCAAGGCGGCGACCCATTTATCGGGCCGCCGCTTGCTCGGGGGAATCAGTTATTCAAGCTCGAATCCCTGGTAGCCGCTGGCCGCGACCTCCGCACATTTCTTGCGGTAGTTGGGAGCGGTGTTCGCATAGAGCAGGAAGGTGCGGCTCTTGCCGGGAATATTCGCCCCGACAAACCAGGAGTTGGACTTGGTAATGATCGAGCCCTCGACCAGAGAGTTGGAGTGCTGGACCCACGCTTCTTCGGCCTCCGGAGTGGCCGCGATGCGCTTGAGGCCCTTCTCGCGCACATACTGGATGGCGTCGGTAATCCAGTCGACGACCATCTCGGCGCATCTGGGGAAGTTGCAGAACGCGGCGCTATTGGCGATGAAGAAATTCGGGAAGCCGGCGGTTTGGATGCCGAGGCAGGTACGCGGACCGGCGGCCCATTTTTCCTTCAACGACTGCCCGCCTTCGCCGCGGATATCGATCCGAGTCAACGCCCCCGTGACCGCGTCGAAGCCGGTCGCGAAAATGATGATGTCAAATTCGTACTCGGTGCCACTGGTCTTGATGCCTTTGGGCGTGAAGCGCTCGATCGGGGTTTCCTTGAGGTCAACGAGCTTGACGTTGGGCCGGTTGAACTGTTCGTAATAGCCGCTCTCGAGCGGGATGCGCTTGGCGCCGAACGGATGGTCCTTGGGCGCAAGCTTTTCCGCGACGACCGGGTCCTTGACGCGCTCGCGGATCTTGTTGCGCACGAATTCGGCGAAGATCTCGTTGGCCTCCGGGTTGGTCATGATGTCGCGGAAATTGTTCAACCATTTGACGAAGCCGGGTTGCGCCCACAACTCCTCGAAGCGCGCCAGCCGCTCTTCCGGAGAGACGTCGAAGACCGACCGCGGATCGAAATCGTACATAAAGGCGGCGGTAGTTTCGTTGCACTTTTTGAAGATTTCGGGGTAGCTCGCTTTGATTTTCTTCTGGGTCTCCGGGTCGATCTGCGAGTTGCGCAACGGCGCACAGTAATTCGCGGTGCGCTGGAAGACCGTGAGCTGGCCGCATTCTTTGGCGATTTCCGTGATGAGCTGGACCGCGGTGGCGCCGGTGCCGATGACGGCCACGCGCTTGCCGGCGAGGTCGACCTTTTCCTTCGGCCAGCGGCCAGTATGAATCTTCTCGCCCTTGAAGCTCTCGATCCCCGGAATCTCGGGCAGATAGTGCGCAGAGAGAATCCCGACCGCCCCGATTAGAAATTGCGCGCGCGCCCGGCGGCCATCCTCGAACTTGACGTCCCAGCGATTCGCGCTCTCGTCATAGACCGCCGAGGTCATGCGTGAATTGAGCTGGATGTCGGGACGCAGCTTAAACTTGTCGGCGAAGAAATTGAGATAGCGCTCGTTCTCCGGCTGGCCGGAAAAATGCTCCTTCCAGTCCCACTCCTGCAGCAGCTCCTCCGAGAACGAATAGCCGTAGGTGTAGCTCTCGGAATCGAAGCGGCAGCCCGGATAGCGGTTCCAGAACCAGGTGCCGCCGACGCCGCTGCCGTCATCGAAGAGCCGCACCGAGATGCCGAGCTTGCGCAAGCGGTACAGTTGATAGAGGCCGGTAATCCCGGCGCCGATGATGATCGCGTCATACTGTTCGACTGGCCCCGCGCTGGTGGTCGGCGTGGACTGTACAGAAGTTGCCATAGTTCTCCTCGCTAGTGAATCTGCATTTACTTTGGTTTTTGATATGGCATTGAATTCGTTAAAAGTCGAGTCCGGCGTGCCTGCGAATCGGGCGTGCGGCAATCCGCTAATGACGATGCGAGGTCACGGCGGATGAATCGGACGCGGGAGCGTCCAAACCGTCCGCCAGCGGCAGACGCCCGACGATCACGGGAGAGCCGGCCTATTCAACCTTGAATCCTTCGTAGCCGTTGGCCGCCACCTCATCGCACTTTTTCCGATATGCCGGGGAGCCGCCCGCGTACATGAGGAAGGTCTTCTTCTTGCCCGGCGTATTGGCTCCCATAAACCAGGAGTCCACCGCGGGCAGGAGCGTGTTGGCAATCGTTTCACCGACGTGCTCGGTCCATTGATCTTCCGCTACGGGCGTGGGTTCGATGCGTTGATAGTTGTGATCGCGCATGTAGCGGATGCATCCGGTGACCCACTCGACATTCTGCTCGCTACAGCGCGGTATGTTGCAGAAGGTGGCTCCGTTGTGGGGCCCGACCAGTGTGAAGAAATTGGGGAAGCCGACGCCCTGAATGCCCAGGTAGGTGCGCGGCCCATCGGCCCATTTGTCTTTGAGTGCTTGCCCGCCCACCCCGCGAATATCCATCCGGTTGAATGCCCCGGTCACAGCGTCAAAGCCGGTGGCAAAGATGATCATGTCAAATTCGTATTCGGCATCACTGGTCTTGATGCCGTTGGGCTGAATTCGTTCGATGGGTGTCTCTTTGAGATCGACCAGCAAGACATTGTCGCGGTTATAGACCTCGTAGTAGCCGCTCTCCAGGGGAACACGCTTGGTGCCGAAGGGATGGTCCTTGGGGCATAGCTTTTCCGCGACGACCGGGTCCTTGACGCGCTGGCGAATCTTGTTGCGGACGAACTCGCTGATCGTGTCGTTGGCTTCCTTGCTAGATATGATGTCGTGGAAGTTGCCCAGCCATTTGCCGAAACCGGGTTGCGCCCACAACTCTTCGTACCGCGCCTCCCGCACTTCCGCAGAGACTTCGAGGGCAGACCGGGGGTCGAAATCATGCAGCATGCTGGCAAAAGTTTCGCGGCATCTTTTGAAGATCTCCGGGTAGCGCTCTTTGATATCGAGCTGAGTCTCGCGATCGATTGGCGCATTGTGCAAAGGCGCGCAGTAATTTGCCGTGCGCTGGAAAACGGTTAGATGGCCGACTTCCTTCGCGATTTCGGTAATGAGCTGAACGGCGCTGGCACCCGTGCCGATGACCGCCACGCGTTTGCCGGCGAAATTCACGGGTTTATCGGGCCATAGGCCGGCGTGGTACCACTCGCCCTTGTAGCTCTCGAGCCCCTCGATATTGGGCATCTGAGGCGCGGACAGGACGCCGATTGCGGTGATGAGGAATTTCGCACGCGCGTGGCGCCCGTCCTCCGTCTGTATCCCCCAGCAATTCTCCTTCTCATCGTAGGTCGCCGACGAGATCCGCGTATTGAACTGGATGTCGCGGCGCAGGTCGAATTTGTCCGCGACAAAATTGAGATAGCGCTCGTTCTCCGGCTGGCCGGAAAAATGCTCCTTCCAGTCCCACTCCTGCAGAAGTTCCTCCGAGAACGAATAACCGTAGCTGTAACTCTCGGAATCAAAGCGCGCCCCCGGGTAGCGATTCCAATACCAGGTGCCACCCACCCCGCTGCCGGCCTCATAGACGCGCACGGAGAGCCCGAGTTCACGCAGACGGATGAGCTGATAGAGCCCGGTAATGCCGGCGCCGATGATGATCGCGTCAAACTGTTCGACTGGCCCCGCACTGGTGGCGGTCTGCGTGGGCTGTACAGAAGTTCCCATAGTTTTCCTCGTTAGTGAATGTGCATTTACTTTGGCGTTTGATATGGCATTGACTTCAATCAATGTCCAGCCTTCCGCAGGTCTTGCAGGAGCGGCGGGCTAACCGGCGCGGCTAAAAGAAAAGGAGAGGGCAGATGCCCTCTCCTGCGGAGTACCGCGATCGCTTAGCGGCCGGCCGCGGCGAGCGACAGCTCGTCGGTCGCGACCACGCGATTCGGGTTGTAGTAGGGCAGCACGTGCTTACCGATCAAGCGCAGCGACCGCATGATATTCTGGTGCGGGATCTCGCCGGCCTGCTTGAAGAAAATGACCTGGTCGATGCCGGCCTTCTGGAAGGTTTCGAGCTTGCGATTAACGTAGTCGGGATTGCCCACGACGACCATGTCGTGATCCTTCAACTGCGCATCGGTGGCTTCGGCGGGATTCTGTTCGAGGGCGAAAACGTTGCGGATGTATTCGTAGGAATACAACTGGTTTTTCGCCATCAGAGGTTCGAACAGTTTGGCCACGTTGGTGAAGAACCAGCGGGCGCCGGCGAGCCCGATCGCCTCCTCTTCCTTGTTCTCGCAGACGTGACAAACCGCGACCGCCGCGAACTGTTCGTTGGGGACCTTGGGAATCAGGTCACTGCGGGTGGCGCAGGCTTTGCGGTAATCCTCCATCGACTTCTGCACTTGCCCCCAGTTGAAATTGAAACTGAGCACGCCCAATCCGCGGTCGCCGGCCATCGCGTAGCTATCGGGACCGGTGCACGCCATCCACATCGGCGGATGCGGTTTCTGGATGGGCTTGGGGACCACGCGCCGTGGCGGGATCTTCATCAGCTTGCCGTCGTATTCCAGGATATCCTCGGTCCAGGCCTTGACGATGATTTCCAGCGCCTCGCGCACTTCCGCGCGGGTGCGATCGTAATCGATGCCGAAGCCGTCAAGTTCCTGCGCGGTGGTCGAGCGGCCGGTGCCGAGCTCCACGCGGCCGTTGCTCATAATGTCGAGCACCGCGGCCTGCTCCGCGACCTTAATCGGATGGTTGAAGTTGAACGGCAGCAGGCGCACGCCATGGGCGATGCGAATGTTCTTGGTGCGCTGGCTGACGGCGCCGTAGAAGACCTCGGGCGCCGAGCTATGGGAGTACTCCGAGAGGAAGTGATGCTCGACCTCCCAGACAAAGTCCATACCGATACGATCGGCAAGTTCAATCTGGGCCAGCGCTTCCCAGTAAGTGTCGTACTCGTTCTTGGGCTTGGGCGTTTCCATTTCGTAGAGCAGGCCGAACTTCATCAGGCTTCCTCCGTCAAGCAAAGCGCTTGGTCGATTGCTGGCGATTCTCCATCTTTTTCGGCTCAATTGCCAACAGAGTAACATTGTTTTCTGCGAGCCAACCGCAACAAGTCTAAAGGATTGAGGGTGCCACGATGTGCGCGGCGATCATGTCACGATCATGCTAAGATGAGAGCGACAGAGGCCGAAGATGGCGCCGCTTGTGGACGGGCGCGGTTGAAAGGTGTGCGGGGAGCGGCTTGAAACGGCACAATCGGTAGGATTCAATGCCGCCAGAGAGCACAAGCGGATGGTATCGCGGTCGAAATCAGCGTCAGGCCCGCAAGCGGGGGCGCGCCGGGGGATGCCCGCGGTGCTGGTGGTGCATGGGCCGAATCTGAATCTGCTGGGCGAGCGCGAGCCGACGGTTTACGGCAGCACGACGCTCGGGCAGATCGATCAGCAGATGAAGGAATTGGGGCGGGAGCTGGGGTTGGAGGTCGAGACTTTTCAATCCAACAGCGAAGGGGCCATCGTCGATCGGATCCAGGCGGCGCGCGGGCTAATCGACGTACTGATTATCAATCCGGCGGCGTACACGCATACCAGCGTGGCGATTCGCGACGCGATCCTCGCGACGGCCATCCCCTGTATCGAAGTGCACCTCTCGAACGTCTATAAGCGTGAGCCGTTCCGTCATCATTCGACTATCGCGGATGTGGCGGTCGGACGGATAATGGGGTTTGGTGCCGACGGCTACATGATCGCGTTGCGGGCCGCGCGCAATCTGGTGCACTAGGGAGCTTGCGAGTCTGGTGAAAAAGCAGGGGAGTGGGAAGTTGAACCGCAAGCTCGCTCCAGAATGCGGGGTCAGCCGGGAAACTAGCGGATGGAAGTAAGGGAATTAAAAACACTGCTCGCGCTGATGCAGGATTTCGGTCTGGTCGAACTCGAGATCGAGGACAAGAAGGGCAAGGTGCGGCTGGTGCGGGCGAGCGCGGTGAGTGCGCAGGCACCGCCTGCGATGGCGGCCGCGGCGCCGACGAAGGTCGCGGCTAAGGGCGCCGCTGCGTCGCAGGCGGCGCGCGTCGCGGAAAAGACGGCCGGGTTCACTGGTAACGGTGCTCGTGGTAGCGAACCGCCGGTGGTGACGGAGAATCAGAGGCTGGTGGCCAGCCCGATGGTCGGGACCTTTTACCGGGCGTCATCACCCGACTCCAATCCGTTCGTCGAGGAAGGCGACTCGGTGCGCAAGGGCCAGACGCTGTGCATTATCGAAGCGATGAAGATGATGAACGAGATCGAGGCCGACGCAGGCGGGCGGGTCGTACGAATCCTGTGCGAGAACGGGCAGCCGATCGAGTATGGGCAGCCGCTGATAATCCTCGAAGTGGGCTAGCCTGATCACCCCGCCGGTTCTTTTTTGAAAAGTTGGGTGGTCGCGGGTGGGTGAGCTCGCCGGGTGAGAGGCTGACAATGTTCAAAAAACTATTGGTGGCGAATCGTGGAACGATTGCGATTCGGATCATCCGCGCATGCCGCGAGCTTGGCATCGGCACGATCGCGATTTACTCGACGGCCGACAAGGAAGCGCTGCACGTGCGCATGGCGGACGAGGCGGTGTGTATCGGACCGGCGGCGGCGGAGCACAGCTACCTCAACATCCCGTCGATCATCAGCACGGTGCTGACCTACGGCGCCGACGCGGTGCATCCGGGCTACGGCTTTCTGTCGGAGAACGGAGATTTTGCGGAGGCTTGCCGGCGCTCGGGCGTGAGCTTCGTAGGGCCGCGCGCGCGCCATATCCGGCTGATGGGCGATAAGCCGCGGGCGCGGCGCATCATGCAGCGGGCGGGCGTGCCGATCTTGCCGGGCAGCGAAGGCACCGGCGTCAGCGAGCTGAAAGATGCGCAGGCCGACGCCACCCGGCTCGGCTACCCGGTGCTGATCAAGGCGGCGGCGGGCGGCGGCGGCAAGGGGATGCGGGTGGTGCGCGACGCGCACGAGCTGGCGCGGCTGTTTCCGCTGGCGCGCGCGGAGAGCGAAGCGGCGTTCGGGTCGCGCAAGATGTACCTGGAAAAATATCTCGAGCGCGCGCGCCACGTCGAATTTCAGATCCTCGCCGACAACAATCGCAACGTCGTACACCTGGGCGAGCGCGATTGCTCGATCCAGCGGCGCCATCAGAAGGTGCTCGAAGAGGCGCCGTGCCCGGTGATGACCAAACGCCTGCGCGAGAAGATGGGCAAGGCCGCGGTGCGCGCGGCGACGGTGGTCGGTTATTCGAACGTCGGCACGGTGGAATTCCTGCTGGCGGGCGATGGCCAGTTTTACTTTATCGAGATGAACACGCGGATCCAGGTCGAGCATGGCGTGACCGAGATGGTGACGGCGACCGACCTGGTGAAGGAGAGTATCCGGATCGCCGCGGGTGAGCCGCTGGGCATGAAGCAGCGGCAAATCGGAATCGAGGGCGCGGCGATCGAATGCCGGATTTACGCAGAGGATCCGGTGACGCATCTGCCGTCGCCGGGGGTGGTGACCAATCATCATTCGCCGGGCGGACTCGGCGTGCGGGTCGAGACGGCGCTCTATGACGGTTATCGCGTGCCGGTACATTACGACCCGCTGATCGCGAAGCTGATCGCCCATGCCGACACCCGCATGCTCGCGATCGCGCGGGCGAAGGCGGCGCTGCGCGAATATGTAATCGACGGCATCAGCACCAACATTCCGCTGCACTTGAAGATTCTCGACGATCCGGATTTTCAGGGTGGTCAGTTTGCGACCGATTTTCTCAAACGCTTCGAACCGGTGGCGATAGCGCCCGAAGCGATCCCGCAGTTCACGGCGAAAGCATCATGAACACCACTGGCGAAGCCGCAGGCGCAGCGAGCGAACGAGCCCGCGAGGCGCGCAAAAATAACAGCAACCTGACAGTGACCTTGGGGAGGCAGTTTCGCACGGCAGCATTCGCGCTCGCGCTGACGCTGGGTTTGGTGGGTACGGGGATGGCGCAATCGTCCGATCTGACTGCGGGCAGTATCAGCGGCGGGTCATCGTCGAGCGGCGGCCCAAATGGTCTGCAGGGCATCGCCGGTGCGACCACCGGCGGCACGCCGAAGGCCGAGGTGGGCGACAAGATCTATGACTTCGGCACGGTGCTCAACGCGGTACCGGTCGCGCATGTTTTCAAGATTCGCAATGCCGGCACCGGCACGCTCCTGATCGGCGGCGTGCAGACTTCGTGCGGATGCACGGCGGCCAAGCCGACCAGGACCGAGGTCGGGCCGGGCGAGGAATCTCAGATCGCGGTAACCTTCGATACGCGCTTCGACAAGGGAGCGGCGACGCGCACGATTACCGTCTTCACCAACGATCCGAAGGCGCAGAAAATCGTCCTGACGATCAAGGGCGACGTGAAGGTGCAGGTGGAGGCGGCACCCGCGCAGGTGGCCTTCGGCGATGTGAAGCACGGCGTCGAGCAGACGCGGCAGGTGCTGTTGACGGACCTGGTTGCAGGGCAGGCGGCGGCCTCGCAGACCGAATTCAAGGTCCAGTCGGTCACCAACGCGAGCCCGAATATCAAGGTCGAGCCGGCAGCGCGCACCGACGGCAAGCCGGGCGCGGCGCTGACGATCACGTTGCTCAAGACCATGCCGCTGGGGGCCTTCGACGATACGATCAAGGTTGCGACAAGCCGCGCGCCGGTCGATATCACGGTCTTCGGGACGGTGCAGGGCGACATCACGGTGAAGCCGGCGCAAGTCTCATTCGGCGTCGTCCCGCATCATCAGGGGACGCTCAGGATGGTGCGGCTGGTCAATGCGGGCGCGCGTGCGTTGCGGGTGACGGGCGTCAGCAGTTCAAGCGCGAGCGTGAGAGCGACGGTCGAGCCGATCACGCCGGGCAAGGAATTCCGCGTGACGCTGGCGCTGCAGCCCAACACGCCCGACGGCGCCCTGCGCGGGCAGATCGCGATCACGACCGACGATCCGGTTCAGCAAACGGTCAGCCTGCCATTTTACGGAATCGTCGGATCGTTTCGCGGTTGAACTGCGGGCAGGGCCGATATGCGAATCAGCTATCAACTATAGTCAGTTGCATTTATAGCTATTTGGGTGAAGTGTATCTGCCGCCGATCGCAATCGGCCTTTACCGCGATCGCCCGTTGGAGTCTCAGTCATGCCTGTGAAAGAAGTCAAAATGTACTCCGACTACAAGAGTCCATTTGCATATCTGGCCTGCGAACCCGGATTCGAGCTGGAGCGGCGCTACGACGTTAGAGTGCGGTGGATACCCTTTCAATTACGGGTCAAGGACAAGGGCGAGCGCAGTCTCTATTCGGAATACAAGACCAAATACTCGTACCTCGACGCACGCCGTTGGGCCAAGCCGCGCGGTTTGGTGATTCGCGGTCAAGCAAAGGTCTATGATACGCGGATCGCGCTGATCGGTAGTCTGTTTGCGCAAAAGCATGACCGCTTGCTCCCCTTCAATCTCCGGGTCTATGAACTCTTCTGGAAACGCGAATTGCAGCCTGACGATGCGGATCAGGTCGCCGCGGTGGTGGCGGATCTGGGGCTTTCGGCCGATCAATATCGCGCGTATCTGGCCGGTCAGGGCGCGGACGACTATCAACGGGCGCAGGACGAAGCCGCGAGCGATCACATCTTCGGCGTACCGATCTTCGTATTCGAAAAAGAACCGTTTTGGGGCCATGACCGCCTGCCGGTGCTGGAGCAGCGCCTCACGGAAGCCGGACTTCGGCTCTGAGGTCACCGCCGAGCCGGCCATTTTTTTGCAAATCAAGCACGCCGATCGCACGTACGCATTGCATGCGCGACGGTTTATCGATCGGCAGTTGTCTTAAGCCGGGGCAGGCTCTTATAGTCATTTAGGGAGTGTGCCGGAGATTGCCTGAGCTGGCCGGCGCGGAACTATCGTGGCGAGACTCGCGCGGTTAAATCCCTTTGCGTATCTTCTGAACAAGCTGGTCGAATTTGCGGCCAAGCTGCTGACCAAGCCGATCGCGCGCTACAGCCTGGCGATTCCCAACGACCTGGCGCAACTGCGCAAGTATATCCGCAAGGGCGACGTGCTACTGGTCGAGGGTAACGAGCGCATCAGCGAGGTCATCAAGTACCTGTCGCAGAGCTCGTGGTCACATTCGGCCATTTATGTCGGTGACGCGCCGCTCAAGCGATCGCCGAAACTCCGGCACGAACTGGTCGAGAAGTACGGCGACGAAGCGAATTATCTGCTGGTCGAGGCGCTGGTCGAGAGCGGCGTGGTGGTAACGCCGTTGAGCAAGTACCGCAATTTCAATATCCGCATCTGCCGGCCCCATATGCTGACGGCGGCCGACCAGAGGGTGGTGGTCGATTACGCGATCGACAACATCGGCCGCCGCTACGATTTGAAGAACCTGTTCGACCTCGCACGCTACTTCCTGCCCGTGAGTATCGTGCCGGCACGATTGCGCAGACAGGCGCTGGAATTCGGCAGCACCGATCCGACGCGAATAATTTGCTCGAGCCTGATTGCCGAGAGCTTCGCGCGGGTGCGCTTTCCGATCGTACCGCGCTACGAGCCAACTCCCCCCGGGATGGAGGCGCTACCGAGCCGTTACGCATGGCTTGAACGATTCTCGCGCAAGGCGCACGCGCCCGGCTTGATGCGGATGGTTGCGCCGACCCTGGTCACGCCGCGCGATTTCGATCTCTCGCCGTTTTTCGAGATCATCAAGTTCAATGTGATTGAGAGCTCGCGCTTCGACTATCACAAATTGCGCTGGGTCGAGGAGCCGGGCGCGGCCGAACCGTCCGACGCTGCCCATCAGGCCGCAGCTGACACTGAAAAAATCGAAAAATCGGCCTGAGGGGCGGTTGGCGGTTGTGCAAGTTTGCGCTACCTTTTGAGCCGCCGTATCGCGGCTGCATCGACGCAGTCAGCCGGAGGAGCCGAAGTTGGCACAGCACGAAGAACGGGTCGCGAACAAGCGCGAATCGCTCGAAAGGACGATCGCCAAGATTCTCCATCGCTACTGCAACTTCGGCTGGGCCAACTACTACATCCCGGGCGAGAAATTTCCGGGACTGATCGAGGAGCTGGTCGAGGTGGCGAGCCCCGCCGGCCAGGTCGGCCAGGTGGAGCTGGTGCAGTTTTTCCTGCGCACCCAGCGGATGGAATCGGCGCAGGATCGAGCGGCGAAGCTGCAGGACGAGTTTACGATCAATCGCAAAGGCTGACGCGGATTACGCACAGGCTGACGCGCCCCGCGAACCCGCGGCGAACCCCGGATGGTCCCGCCGGATTTCGATCGCATAGACGCACCCGGCGTGATTAAGGCGCTTACCTTCGTCGTGATATTGTAATAATCAAGCTCCCGGATCGCTCGCGCAGGGGTTCGATATCGACCACTTCAAGACCGCGATCGGGGCGATACTAAAAAAGTCGATGAAAATTCCGATCGAGGATTTGCGACGATGGCGATAAAGCAGGCCGAGCCCCCGCAGGCTTATGAGACGCTGACCAACAATCCGGGCGCGATTTACCTCGACGTGCGCACCGAGGGCGAATTCGCACAAGGCCATCCGGCGGGCGCGATCAATATACCGGTGGTCTTCATCAAGGGGCCGGGGCAGATGGAGGTCAATCCCGACTTCGTCGCGGTGGCGGAGAAGGTGCTGCCCAACGCCACCAAGCTGGTGGTCGGCTGCCTGGCCGGCGGACGCTCGCAGCGCGCGTGCGAGATGCTCGAGACGGCGGGCTACACTGACCTGACCAACGTGCGCGGCGGCTTTGGCGGCGCTCGCGACGCCGGCGGGCAGGTGGTGGTGCCCGGATGGCGCGACGCCGGCCTGCCGGTGACGAACGAATTGGGAGACGCCACCTACCAGGCGCAGCGCAAAAAGGCGGGCCTCTGATGGCGATACGGCTGACACGCATCTACACGCGCACCGGCGACAAGGGCTTGACCGCGCTGGTCGGCGGCAAGCGCGTGCCCAAGGAGAGCGGGCGGCTGGAGGCCTACGGCACGATCGACGAACTCAATTCGATCGTCGGAATCGTGCGGACGTATGTGCCGCACTATGCTCAGAAGTTCGGCGAGGACTTCAATTGGTATTCGGGAATGCTGCGGCGGATTCAGAACGAGCTATTCGACGTCGGCAGCGAACTGGCTACTCCGGACGACGCCGCGTACGAAGGGATGCATCGGATGGGGGAGGGCGAGGTCAAGCAGCTCGAACAGGAAATGGACCGGATGCAGAAAGACCTGCAGCCGCTCAACTCGTTCACGCTGCCTGGCGGCGGCGTGCTCAACGCCTTCCTGCATCAGGCGCGCACGGTCTGCCGGCGGGCCGAGCGCGTTTGCTGGGTGCTACGGCGCGAGGAGCCGATCAACGAGCGCCTGATGGCCTACGTCAACCGCCTGAGCGATCATCTGTTCGTGCAATCGCGCTGGGTGGCGAAGCGGCTCGACGAGCCTGAGTATCTGTGGGATCGGGGCCTGCGCATCGATCCCAGAGTGGCGCGCGCGGCGCAGCGCAAAGGGACGGACAATGGTTCGAAGGCGGGCCGCAAATCCTGACTGACTATTAGCGGAGTAACCCAAGATGGCAAGCGACAGACTATACCTGCGGCAGGCACAAATCGGCCCGATGGCAAACTTCGTTTACCTGATCGGCGACAGCGAAACGCATAAGGCGGCCGTGGTCGATCCGGCGTGGGACGTCGATGCGATCCTGGAATTCGCGCGCAAGGAAGGCTACGAAATCGACAAGATCCTGATTACTCATTACCATCCCGACCATCTGGGCGGCTCGATGATGGGGCAGAACATTCAGGGTGCGGCGGATCTGCTCGGCAAGATCAAGGCGAAGGTGTACGTCAACAAGGCCGAGGCCGAGGGCACCAAGCGCGTCGCGGGTCTCAGCGATTCCGACCTGGTGATCGTCGAGGCGGGCGACGTCTTCAAGGTCGGTGAGTTACCGGTCAAGTTTCTGCATACCCCGGGCCATACGCCGGGCTCGCAATGTTTTCTGGTCGAGGGCAATCTCATTTCGGGCGACACACTATTCGTGGGTTCGTGCGGACGGGTGGATTTGCCGGGTTCGGATCCCGCGGCGATGTACTATAGCCTGAACCATACGCTCAAAAATCTGGACGACGCGACGGTAGTATATCCGGGCCATGCGTATTCGTCGGATTCGAGCACGACGATCGGGAAGCAGAAGCGGCATAATATGTATATGCGCTTTCCGACGCTGGACGATTTCCTCGACGCGATGGGCGCCCCCCGCTGAAAGCGTCTTTGAGTAGAACATTCGCGCAAAATGGCATTCCGTCCGGAGGGCGAAGCCGAAATGGTTATCTCGACAGCCTGAAGGCGCACGGCGATCCGATCCCGCCGCCGATCGAGCCCTTTCCCAACTGAAGGGAGAGGGGTCAGGCGGTCCACAACCCGAACGAACGCATTCTCCATGTCCATGCAAATCGATGATCGGCGCGTATATCTGTTTGGATACAAACGAAATGCGCTAAGCATGTTGACTCAGTATGGCTACACAGAGCGATAAGCTTCAGGCCGAGGTGGGGCGGCTGCGTGAGCAGATCGATCGCCACAACTATCGCTACTACGTCCTCGACGATCCCGAAGTCACCGACGCTGAATACGACCGGCTGCTGCGCCGGCTCGAGACCCTCGAGCGCGATCATCCGGAGCTGCTCACACCCGACTCGCCGACCCAACGCGTCGGTGCGAAGCCGAGCGAAAAGTTTGCCGTCGTGGTCCATCGCAAACAGATGCTCTCGCTGGCCAATGCGATGGACGCCGGGGAGATGATCGAATTCGACCAGCGCATCAAGCGGTTCCTGAAAAACGATCGCGACCTCGAGTACGTGGCCGAGGTCAAACTGGACGGCCTGGCGGTCGAATTGATTTATGAGGACGGGCGGCTGACGGCGGGATCGACGCGCGGCGACGGGGTCAACGGCGAGGACGTGACGCCGAATATCCGCACGATCAAGAGTATTCCGCTGCGGCTGCTGAAGCCGCCGCGCGGCACCCTGCCGAAGTTGCTGGAGGTGCGTGGCGAGGTGATCTTTCCGCGCAAGGCGTTCGATCGGCTCAATGCCGAGCGTGTCCGCGACGGCGAGGCGCCGTTCGCCAATCCGCGCAACGCCGCCGCCGGATCGCTGCGCCAGCTCGACCCGCACATCACGGCCGCGCGGCCGCTCGATATCTTCTGCCATTCGCCGGGCGCGATGGAGGGAATCGAATTCAACTCGCAATGGGATTTCCTGCAGGGCATCAAGGCGCTCGGCCTGCGCGTGAATCCGCTGACGCGAGTGTGCCCGAACGTCGAGCGGGTCCTCGAGTTCTGGAACGAGCTGACCGAGCAGCGCCATCAACTGAACTACGAGGCGGACGGGGTCGTCGCGAAAGTGAATTCGTTCGCGGTGCAGGATCAGCTCGGCGAGGTCTCGCGCTCGCCGCGCTGGGCGGTGGCCTACAAGTTCAAGGCGCAGCAGGCCGAGACGCAGGTGCGCGATATCGACGTCCAGGTCGGGCGGATCGGATCGCTGACGCCGGTGGCGAAGCTCGCACCGGTGGCGCTCGCAGGCGTGACCATATCGAACGCGTCGCTGCACAACCTCGACGAGATTCGGCGCAAGGACGTGCGCGTGGGCGATACCGTTTTGATCGAGCGCGCCGGCGACGTCATCCCCTACGTCGTGCGCATGACCCGTCCGCGTCATCCGCGATCGCCCGAATTCGCGATGCCAGCGCACTGCCCGGTGTGCAGCGCCGCGATTGTGCATGAGCAGGGCGAGGTCGGCTACTTCTGCGTCAACGTGAATTGCCCGGCGCGGATGCGCGAGTCGATTCGCCATTTCGCGTCCAAGGGCGCGCTCGATATCGACGGCCTCGGCGACAAGCTGGTCGCGCAACTGGTCGAGAAGGGGCTGCTCAAGGAGCTCGACGAAATCTTCGATTTGACCGCGGAACAGATTGCGGGCCTCGAGCGGATGGCGGCCAAGAGCGCGCAAAACCTGATCGACGCGATCGAGCGATCGCGCTCGGTGGCGCTCGACCGGGTGATCAACGGCCTCGGGATTCGCCATGTCGGGGAACACACCTCGCGCCAACTGGCGTTGCGATTTCGCACGCTCGAGGCGCTGATGGACGCGAGCGAAGACGATCTGCGCGCGGTGCGCGATATCGGCGACGAGGTCGCGCACAGTATCCGCGAGTATTTCGACGAGCCGCGCAATCGCAAGGCGGTCGTGCGGCTGGCGCGCAAGCTGACGATTGTGCCGCCGCCCGCGCCGGTCGCGGGTCGCGGTGCGCTGCGCGGCAGGAGTTTCGTGCTGACCGGCACGCTCGAATCGATGACGCGCGAGGAGGCCGAACAGAAGATTCTCGCCGCGGGTGGGCGCGTGACCTCGGCGGTCAGCCGCAAGACCGACTACGTCGTGGCGGGCGCGGAGCCGGGCTCGAAGCTGCGCAAGGCGGCCGAGCTGGGAGTCAAAGCGCTGGACGAGCGCGAGTTCATCACGCTAATTGAAGGTTGAGTGCGATGCCTGATGGTGACCGGCGCGCGCGGCTGCGGATGGTCGTGAGCGGTCGCGTGCAAGGGGTATTCTTTCGCGGCGCGGCTGCCGACCAGGCGCGCGTACTTGGGGTGAGTGGTTATGCGCGCAATCGCGATGACGGCACGGTCGAGATGGTCGCCGAGGGGCCGCGTCGGGCGCTTGAGTTGCTGGCCGCGTGGGCTCGTCGCGGACCGCGGTCGGCGCGGGTCGAGGAGGTGCGAATCGAATGGAGCGAAGCGCTGAATGAATTCAGCGAATTCATCGTGCGCTGAGCGGCGCTTTCCCTTGTTGGGTCCATTAGTTATAGTTAATTGGTTCACATAACGTTTATCCGATTCCCTTCGTGTCGTAATTTCGCCGCGCGGGGAATTTTTGCGAACAAGGAGTGGGATTGAAATGGCTCTACCACCTGAGGCGGCAGGACGCGCCGTCGAGTCCTCGGGACTTGGCGGTGGCAACGCTGCACACAAGCCGGGGGTGCGCCGCGACAGCGTCGTAATCCGGTTTGCCGGCGATTCAGGCGACGGCATGCAATTGGCGGGAATGCAATTCACGGCAGAATCGGCAATCGCGGGCAACGATATCGCAACCCTGCCCGACTTTCCGGCCGAAATCCGCGCCCCTGCCGGCACGCTGGCCGGCGTCAGCGGATTCCAGCTCAATTTCTCCAGCCGCGAGGTCTTCACCGCCGGCGACGAGCCCAACGTGCTGGTCGCCATGAATCCGGCGGCGCTCAAAGCCAACCTCGACGATCTGCCACCCAACGGCGTGCTGATCGTGGACCGCGAGGCCTTCAACGAGGCCAATCTCAAGCGTGCCGGCTACACCTCAAATCCGCTCACCGACCATTCGCTCGACAAGTTCCAGGTGTTCCAGGTTGACGTGACCAAGCTGACGACGTTGGCGCTGCACAGCACCGGACTCAACAATCGCGCGGTCTTCCGCTGTCGCAATCTGTTCGTGCTCGGGATGCTCTCGTGGCTCTATCAGCGCCCGATCGAGAGCACCCAGCGATGGCTCGAATCGCGCTTCAAGAAGACCCCGGAGCTGCTCGAAGCGAACTTGCTGGCGCTCAAGGCGGGCTACAACTACGGCGATACCACCGAGATGTTCGCGAGTTCCTACGAAGTGCCGGCGGCGAAGATCAAAGCCGGGCTCTATCGCAATATCACCGGCAACAGTGCGACCGCGCTGGGCTTCGTCGCGGCGGCGATGAGCGCGGGGCGGCCGCTGTTCCTGGGTTCGTATCCGATTACCCCCGCCAGCGATATCCTCCACGAGCTCGCCGGCTACAAGAATTTTCCGGTCTATACATTCCAGGCTGAAGACGAGATTGCGGCCGTGGCGTCGGCGATCGGCGCGTCCTTTGGCGGCGCGATCGCGATCACGACGACCTCCGGCCCCGGCATGAATCTCAAGGCCGAGGCGGTTGGGCTTGCAGTCAAGACCGAGCTGCCGCTGGTCATAACCGACGTGCAGCGCGCGGGGCCGTCCACCGGGATGCCGACCAAGCCGGAGCAGGCCGATCTGCTGATGGCGATGTATGGACGCCACGGCGAATCGCCGATTCCGGTGATCGCGGCCTCCACGCCGGCCGACTGTTTCGATTGCGCATACGAGGCCGTCAGGCTCGCGACCAAGTATATGACGCCGGTGATCCTGCTGACCGACAATCAGCTTGCGAACGGAGCCGAGCCGTGGCTGCTGCCGGACGTGAGCAAGCTGCCGAAGATAACGGTTGAACTCGCGACCGAGCCTGACGGTTTCATGCCCTACAAGCGCGATACCGAAACGCTCGCGCGGCCGTGGGCGGTCCCCGGTACGCCCGGCCTGGAACATCGCATCGGCGGCCTTTCCAGCGAGGACGTCACCGGCAACGTCAGCTACTCACCCGCCAACAACGAATTGATGGTGCGCACGCGTGCGCGCAAAGTCGCAGGCATCGTGCGCGAGATTCCGCCGACTGAAATCTTCGGCGACGCCAAGGGCGGCGACCTGGTGGTGCTCGGATGGGGTTCCACCTACGGCTCTCTGCGCGAGGCGGTCAAGCAGGTGCGCGAGAAGGGCAAGAGCGTCTCGCACATCCATGTGCGTTATCTCAATCCGCTGCCAAGCGATCTCGGCGATCAATTGCGCAAGTTCAAGAAAGTACTGGTGCCCGAGTTGAACATGGGACAACTGAGCAAGTTGGTGCGCGCCGACTATCTGATCGACGCTATCGGCTTTAACAAGGTCCAGGGCCGTCCGTTCAAAGTGAGCGAACTGACCAATCGGATCATGCGCGCACTGGAGGGCTGACAAAAAATGGCTACCGCACTGACTCGCAAGGATTTCGTTACCGATCAGGAAGTGCGCTGGTGTCCCGGATGCGGTGACTATGCAATCCTGGCGCAAGTCCAGAGAATCATGCCGGACTTCGGCGTTGCGCGTGAAAATATCGTGTTCATTTCCGGCATCGGCTGCTCCAGCCGCTTCCCGTACTACATGAACACCTATGGATTCCACACCATCCATGGACGTGCGCCGGCGCTCGCGACCGGACTCAAGATCTCGCGCCCCGAACTCGACGTGTGGGTCGTGACCGGCGATGGGGACGGTCTGTCGATCGGCGGCAACCATCTGATTCACGCGTTGCGCCGCAACATCGATCTCAACATTCTGCTCTTCAACAACCGCATCTATGGGCTGACCAAGGGCCAGTACTCGCCGACTTCGGAAGTCGGCAAGGTGACCAAGTCCTCGCCCATGGGTTCGGTCGATTTCCCCTTCAATCCGATCACGGTTGCGCTCGGCGCCAGTGCGACCTTTGTCGCGCGTACCATCGACGTCGAGCAGAAACATCTCGGAGAAACGCTCAAGCGCGCACATGCGCATCGGGGTGCCTCGTTCGTCGAGATTCTGCAGAATTGCAACATCTTCAACGACGGCGCGTTCAACGATCTGAGCGACAAGGCGATCAAGGCGGACCATCAGTTGGTGCTCGAGCACGGCAAGCCGCTGATCTTCGGCAAGAACCGCGACAAGGGCATCCGCATGAACGGGCAGCGCGCCGAAGTCGTGGCACTCGGCAGCGGCGTCACCGAAAAAGATCTCGTCGTGCATGACGAGACCAACCTGGCGCTGGCCTTCATGCTCGGCCAGTTCGAATCGCCGATGCCGGCGCCGGTCGGCGTGTTCTATGCGACCTCGCGTCCCACTTTCGATGCTGCGATGAATGCACAGTTGGCGGAGGCCAAGGCGAAGCAGGGGCCCGGCGACGTTGCGGCGCTGCTCAAGCGCGGCGACGTCTGGACCGTCAACTAGCTAATCGTCGAAGGCGACAAGTGAAAGGCCCGACGGCATCTTGCCGTCGGGCCTTTTCTATAGCCGCGCCGCGCTCCGGCGGCTCGCGACGCGATCTTCTGCGCTCGACTACTTGCAGTTGTACACGTTCCTCACGTTCTCGCCGAGCATCTTCGCCCGTGCGCCCGCCGGGAGCTTGTCGGCCAGCTCTTCCAACTCTTCGATATAGTCGCCGGTGTGATCCGGATGCGGGAAGTCACTCGCCCAGAAGAACTGCCCGTCGCCGCATAGCTGCATCATTGCCGGCAGCGAATGTTCGTCGGGATCGGCGGAAATCCAGACGTTGCGCTTGAAGTAATTACTCGGCTTCTCCTTCAGCGGCAGCGTGCGCCCGATCACGCTGTCGTAAACCGCGTCCATCCGGTCCAGCCAGTAGCTCGCCCATCCGGCGCCGGCTTCCAGGATGACGACTTTCAGCTTCGGGAATTTCTCGAACGTGCCGTACTGCATGAAGCTCACCAGCGCATGGCGCATCGAGTCAGACGCGGTGACGTTCAAGAAAAAGGGTTGCTTGCGGATATACTCCAGATGGTAGCGGCCGGGCAGTGCCCATTGCGGTTCGAGCGACGGATGAACCGCCAGCGGCACGTCGAGTTCCTGCGCCTTGGCAAACAGCACATCATGGTCGGGATGCGCATGGGGCTTGCCGTTCATCACGAACTGCACCACCCATCCGCCTTTGCATCCGGCTTTGACGGCGCGCTCCAGTTCGACCGCCGCCGCGGCGGGATCGCCCAGCGATAGATGCGCGACCGGGATCAGCCGGTCGCCGCTGTCCGCGCACCAGTCAACCAGCCAGCGGTTGTACGCCCGCGTCATCGACTGGGCGTACTCGACGTCCTCGCATTCGGTTTCCCAGCTCAACCCCAGGCTCGGATAGATGATCGCGGCGTCGAGTCCCTCGTGGTCGAGTCGCTGAAGCCGTTCTTTTGCGTCCACTGCCCCGAGCGCAACGTCTTCGCCGTACTTGCGACGCGGATCGACGTGGCCCTTTTCGCGCGTCACCTCGCCCATCGCACCGATACTGCTGAAGGGCTGCCCCTTGCGCGAGACCCGCGACGGCTTGCCGCCGATCTCAAAGTACTGGTAGCCGTCGGCGTCCGTCTTCACCCGGATCGCGGTGGGCTTGTACTTCGCCTCGCAATACTTTTCCCAGCAGTCCGCGGCCTCCAGAATATGGCCGTCGGCGTCAACCGCGCCTGGGTATTTGAGCTTGTGAAAGTTTTCCTGGATACGTGCCATCGCCTTGCCTCGATTCGAATTTGGATTCGTAACCCGGCCTGCGATCCCAAGTAGTGCAACGCGCCACGCGCCGTCAAGCGGCATGTTCTCGCGGCCGGCCCGCGGCAGAGCCGCGCCCCCATCCGCGATGGCAACCGAGCCGAGGCTTGCTAGGATAGGCGCGCGGAGGCACGTATGACCTGGCACGACGAACTCGCGGAAATTCGCCGGCGCGTTGAAATCGCCAAGCAGATGGGCGGCGCGGAGAATATCAAGCGCCAGCACGACGGCGGCAAGCTCACCGTGCGCGAGCGCATTGATCGCCTGCTCGACCAGGATTCCTTCCACGAATACGGCGCGCTCGCCGGTGCGACCAAATACGACGAAGAGGGCCGGCTGCTCGAGTTCCGGCCGTCGAACTTCGTGCTCGGCACCGGCCGTATCAACGGACGCCGCGTGGTCGTCGGCGGCGACGATTTCACGGTTCGCGGCGGCGCGGCCGACGCCGCCATTCACAGCAAGCAGGTCTGGGGCGAGATGCTCGCCGATGAGCATCGCATGCCGATGGTCCGGTTGGTTGACGGCTCCGGCGGCGGCGGCAGTGTGCGCAGCTTCGAGACCGTCAAGGCGACTTACGTTACCGCGATGCCGGGGTTCGACGTCGTCGTGCGGCTGATGGGCGAGGTGCCGGTGGTCGCCGGATGCATGGGCTCGGTCGCCGGTCTCGGCGCGGCGCGCGTGGCCGCCTCGCATTTCGCCGTGATGGTCCGCGGATCGAGCCAGCTCTTCGTCGCGGGACCGCCGGTGGTCAAGTTCGGCGTCGGCGAGGATCTGACTAAAGAAGAACTGGGCGGTTCGCATATTCATGCCTACGCCAGCGGGGCGGTTGATAACGAGGCCGAGAGCGAGGACGACGCCTTCGCGCAGATTCGCCGCTTCCTTTCATATCTGCCGCAAAACGTCTGGCAGGTGCCGCCGCGCGCCGAGCCCGACGACGATCCGAATCGGCGCGAGGAGGAATTGCTCGATCTGATTCCGCACAATCGCCGCGCCGGCTACGACGCCCGCCGCATGATCGAACTGATTCTCGATCGCGATTCTTTCTTCGAAATCACCCCGTATTTCGGCGCCTCGCTGATTACCGGCTTCGCGCGCCTCGACGGCTATCCGGTCGGCGTGATGGCCAACGATCCGTACGTCATCGGCGGCTCGCTCGACGCGTCGGCCTCCGACAAATTGTGCAAGTTCGTCGATACCTGCGACACCTTCCATCTGCCGGTGGTCAACTTCTGCGATCAGCCGGGTTTTCTAATCGGACGCGAGGCCGAGATCACCGGCACGATCCGGCACGGCGTGCGCGCACTCTACGCGGTCTTCCAGACCGTGACGCCGTGGGTCGCAATCATGGTGCGGCGCGCGTTCGGCGTCGCCGGCGCCGGTCACGGCAAGACCACCGGACTCAACTTTCGCTACGCGTGGCCGTCGGCCGACTGGGGCTCGCTGCCGCTGGAGGGCGGAATCGAGGCGGCCTACAAGCGCGACCTCGCGGCTTCGGCCGATCCGGAAAAGCTGCGCGCGGAACTGGAGGCGCGCTTCAACAAGATTCGTTCGCCGTTGCGCACCGCCGAAATGTTCGGCATCGAGGAGATAATCGATCCGCGCGAGACCCGTCCGCTGCTGGTCGAATGGGTGCGGCAGGCGTATGAAATCGTGCCGACGCAACTTGGCCCGCGCACCCGCATGATGCGCCCCTGAGCACCGCCGGGCGGAGCGACCCAGTGGGTAAGCCAACTCGGCAGAAGGGAAGGATGGCAATCGAATGGAGTTACGCAGCCCCGGAGTGGGCAGAGTTTTGCGGATGGCGGTCGAAGTCGGCGCGCAGATCGAACGCGGCGACGAGTTGATGGTGATCGAATCGATGAAGGTCGAAATTCCGATCAAGGCGGGGGTGGCCGGACACGTCAAGGAGATTCACGTCAAGGTCGGCGATCACGTCCAGCGCAATCGCATCTTGGCCAAGATCGAATAGCTATTCGCCGCGCAAGCGCGCCGCGAGGGTTCAATCGCGTCGCGACGGGTGCGCCGCGAGCGCTAACTACTGCGTGACGACGTTGTCGGTTTTCGCGACGTAGGGCCGCTCGCGCATCGTGACCGGATCCCACGCGCTGCGATCGATCGTAAGAACGTTGCGGCCGTAAACGTGCAGCGCGATCAGCGGGTCGCGCCGCGGATTGGCGATGCGATGGATCGCGTCGGTGGCGAGCGTCAGAATCTCGCGCTCGCCGACGCTGCGGCCGCCCGCCGGTTCGATCGCACGCGAATCGCCCACCAGCTTGTAGAAGCTGTTGTCCTCCTGCCCGCGGTACACCCCGATCACCGCCCACGTGCGATGGTCATGCGGAGGCGAGGTAAAGCCGCCCCCGACGACCACATGCAGCACGGTCAGGCCGGGTTCGTCATGCAGAACCTGAAAGCGGTTCGGATCGCGCGCGAGCGGGTGTTCGGCGAGCGCGCGGCGCACGGCCTCTTCGACGGCACTCTCGGTACCCGGCTTGCGCGCCTCGCGCAGTTCACGAATCAAGTCGTCGAGCTGATACATCGCGCGGCCTCCTTTATGGTCTGCCCCAGCGAATCGAGGATGGCCAAATATGAAATTCAAGGTAACATTTTGGGAGCCTGAAATCAGCGCGCGGAGGGGTTCGTCGCGTCCATTGTGAGATCGCATCGTACAATGACCACGGCTAAATTGAAGAAACCGGCAGGCACCGTCGTCATCTAAACGGTATTGGTTGACTCCCGGCGAGGTCCGCAAATCCGACCATGCCCGAGACCCACGATCCAGCGTTCAAAGGCCGCCGCGAGCAGCCGCTGCCGATCCGCATCGTGCATTGGTGCAACGCGCTGTTCGTGATCCTGATGGCGGGGAGCGGACTGCAAATTTTCGTCGCCTATCCGTCGCTCGGTCCGCGTGGCGCACAATACTCGTGGTATCCGTTTCAGGGGACGCCGCCGCCGGTCTGGATGCGCATTGGTGGATGGCTCGGCGGCGGACGCCATTGGCATTTCGCAATCGCGTGGTTCTTCGCCCTCAACGGAATTTTCTATCTAGCTTATTTATTTATCAGCGGCGAATGGCGCCGGCGGATGTTTCGTCCGTGGCGCGACGCGAGCGGCGCGGTCGCGCAATTCCTCTACTACCTGAAAATTCGCCGGACGCCGCCGCCCGCCGATTTTTACAACGGCTTGCAGCGGCTCGCCTACAGCTCGGTGATAATTTTCGGCGTCGTGATGGTGCTGTCGGGACTCGCCATCTATAAGCCTGTGCAACTGCATTTCCTCACGCTGCTGTTCGGCGGTTACGACGGTGCGCGCGTGGTCCATCTGGCGGGCCTGTGCCTGTTCGCGATGTTCCTCGTCACGCACCTGGTGCTGGTCTCGATGCATCCGCGCGAGATCGTGAACATGATCGCGGGAGGCCGCCGTGAGTAAGCTTATCACGCGCCGCAAGTTTATCGTGGGCGCCGCCGCCGCGTCTTTGCTGGCCGGCTGCGAGACGCATCCGATCAAGGGCTTTCTCGGGGCGATGAAGGACTGGAACGAGAAGTTCGAGGGGTTGGTATTTTCGCCGAATCGCCTCGCCCCGGAATTGCCCGCGTCCGCCACGACGCAGGAGAGCGCGTTTCCGTCCTACTTTATCTCGGACGCGATGCCGACGGCGCCGGCGAACTGGACGCTCGCGGTGGGCGGACTGGTCGAGCGGCCGATGGTGCTGACGCTCGATCAACTGCAGCAGATGACGCGGACGGATCTGCGCGTGCGGCATCATTGCGTCGAAGGATGGTCGGCGGTGGCCTCGTGGCATGGCGTGCGCGTCAGCGAAATCGCGAAGCTGGCGGGGTTGAAGCCGGGCGTCAGGTACGTCGAGTTCAACTCGTTCGACGAGGACTATTTTTCGTCGTGGGACCTCGGCAGCGCGATGCATCCGCAGACCCTGCTCGCATACGGCATGAACGGCCATCCGCTGGGCGCGAATCACGGCGCGCCTTTGCGGCTCTATTCCGCAGTTAAGCTTGGCTACAAAATGTGTAAGTACCTGACGGAAGTAAACTTCCTGCCGAACAAGACCGGCGGCTACTGGGAGGACCAGGGCTACGATTGGTTCGGCGGCGTTTGAGTGGGCGCGCGCAGCGCGCGCCCACTCCGGTGGTTCAAGAGCGCAAAATTATGATTTTTAAGGAAACTGAAACCTCATAGAGGTTTCAGACTTCCCGTTGGTAAAGATGCGGGCTGCGCCCTGTAAAAACCTGGTGAGATGGCGATGGCCGCTCGAATTGGTAGTGCGAGTGGCCAGTCGGGCGTGGGTTGATTAAACGAGCGCCGCCGGAACATTCCAATGAAACCGCACTAAGGCCCGGGATTCTTCGCAAGCTTAGAATGACGGAGGGGCGCCCACTATATCCGGAGGCCGACCATGGGATCGAGCATCGCGAGCGTCAAACCATAGTGGGAAGCCTGAAACCTCTATGAGGTTTCAGAAGACTATAAGTTTTGAGTTCCTTGACAACTTCTTACACAATCCTAGCCCTTGGGCAGGCCGAGGACGCGCTCGCCGATGATGTTGTGCTGGACCTCGCTGGTGCCGCCCGCGATGGTGAAGGCCCGCGACGCCAGCATCCGATAGTTCCAACTACCGCCGTCGAGCGCCTGCGGTGCGCCATGTTCGAACTGGCTGTATGGCCCGAGCAGCTCGAGCGCGAATTTCGCCATCTTGAGATTGAGGTCGCTCGCGCTGAGCTTGCCGACCGAGCCTTCGGGGCCGGGCGGCAGGCCCTTCAGCCGTCGCGTCAACTGGCGCATGTTGCCGTAGCGCAGCGCCGCCGCCTCGCACGCGAAGCCCGCGATCTTCTGCCGGATGCCGGTGTCATCCCAGGCAGTGCCGCCGGTGCGCGCGATCTTCTTCGCGAGCTTGGCGAGGTTCTTCACTGAACTCATCATGTCGCGCATCGCGGCGATCGAACTGCGCTCGAACATCAGCGTGGTCACGGCGACCTGCCAGCCCTGGTTCTTTTCGCCGACGAGATTTTTCTTCGGCACCTTGACGTCCTCGAAGAAGACCTCGTTGAAGCCCTTCTCGCCGGTCATCTGGACCAGCGGACGCACGGTGATGCCGGGGCTGCGCATATCGACCAACAGGTAGCTGATGCCCTTGTGCTTGGGCGCCTCCGGATCGGTGCGGACGAGCAGGATGCACCAGTCGGCGCGATCGGCGCCCGAGGTCCAGACCTTCTGGCCGTTGACGATAAAGTAATCGCCGTCCTCGACCGCGCGCGTATTCAACGAGGCCACGTCAGAACCCGCGCCGGGCTCGGAATAACCCTGGCACCAGATTTCTTCGGCCGAGAGAATCTTCGGGACGTAGCGCTTTTTCTGCTCCTCGGTGCCCCAATGGATGAGGGTGGGGCCGACCAGCATGATGCCAAGGCCGTTGACGATGCCGGGGGCCCGCGCGCGAACCATCTCCTCGTTGTAAACCACCATCTGTTCGAGCGTCGCGCCGCGCCCGCCGTATTCCTTGGGCCAACTGACGCCGACCCATCCGCCGGCGTTCATCTTGCGATGCCATTGGAGGGAGTAGTTCCAGTCGTTGTCGTCGGTGCGCACGATCTCGCTGCCGAGGTCTTCGTTGTCGCCTTGTCGCGCCGCGGCGGGATGTTGGCTTCGAGCCAGGTGCGAAATTCGCGGCGAAAGGCCTCGGCCTCATCGCTGTACTTGAAATCCATGACCAGAAGATTACCGGAGAGTTGTTGAGGAGCGCAAAACCTTTGGTTTGAAACTATGGTTTTGAGTTCCTCGACAAATTTTTTAACGCTGGAGCGACAGTGGGAGGTTCTTTGATGGCGGCTGCGAGTGTGCGAAAATTCTGCCGCGAAAGTTGCGAAGCGATCCCCGGGGAGGAAGCCATGAATCGTCTGCTGCATACCATGATCCGCGTCAACGATCTCAACGAGTCGCTCAAGTTCTACTGCGACGCACTGGGAATGAAGCTGCTGCGCAAGCACGACTATCCCAACGGCGAATTCACGCTCGCTTTTGTCGGCTACGAGGACGAGGATAGTCACACCGTGGTCGAGTTGACCCACAACTGGGGCACCAAGAGCTACGACCAGGGCAGCGCTTTCGGCCATCTGGCGGTGGGCGTGGACGACCTCTATGCGACCTGCGCCGCGCTTAAGGAAAAGGGCGTGAAGGTGGTGCGCGAGCCCGGCCCGATGAAGTTCGGCGGTCCGCATATCGCGTTTGTCGAGGATCCGACCGGCTACAAAGTCGAGTTGATTCAGACCAATACGGTGCACTCCTAAGCGGGGTGCGATTTCAAAGGCTGTTTAACGGAAAGGCACCGCGTCGCGACAATCGATGGCGGTTGATTGGTCGCGGAAAATCCCGCGAAGATGAAATGGGAATGTATCGATTTGGTTCGGCAGTTATTGTGGCAATGTTCTTATTTGCGGGATCGGCCTGGGCATCCGGCCCGAAAACCAGCACCCGCACGCTCAACATCACCGGGGTGGGAGCCGCAGCCGCCCCCGCCGATGTCGATAGTGCTAACGGTGCTTGCAACGTTGACCCGTGGGTCGATCAATGTTCAGTGCCTACGGGTAGCACTTGCAGCTGCTACGAGGTCGCCGTGTCCAAAGCTTCCGGGAGCATGGACAAGGGCGCCCAGACCGTTACGAATTTCTTCATCACGGAAGATCCCAACATCAATCCCGCCACCGAACCCACAGTTGATTCTGGTCCGGACCCGAAGTGCAACCCGTTCCGCGTTATCCTGACTGACACCTCGAGCACGGAGACGAAGACCCTGAACGCGATCGGAGTCACCTGCAAGAAGGTCAATTCATCGCTCGCTCACGTGAGCGACACCATCGTGGGCGGATGGGGAATCTCAAGCACCCCGACTCCGAGCCCGGATGCTTCGGGATGGGGCACTGTGTCAGGCTCGGTTACGAAGAGCACTAGCGCAGTCTCGGTGGCGATCACCGGCCTGGTAACGGAATAAGCGATCGCTGCGGCGGGGCGTAGCGCCGCCGCAGCGAGAAGCGGAACAGACGCCGCGATCGCCGGACGCATTGAAGATGCGGTCGGCGGTCGCGGCGTCGTGCTAGCGGGCGAGGAAGTCGCGAATCGCGACGACCGCGGCCGGCTCGGAGAGCGTCGGGGCATGGCCGACCCCTGGAATTTCGACCAGCTTCGCTCCGGGCAGCACGCGGCACATCCGTTCGGCCGTGTCGGGCGCGAGGATATCGCTCTCGGCGCCGCGAATAACCAGCGTGCGCGCCGCAATCCGTGCATACGCGACCCAGAGGTCCATCGGGCGCGCGGCGGCGCCGGTGCGCGGGATATTGCGCACCGCGGGATCGATTTTCCAGGTGAGGCGTCCGTCGCCGGCCGGCTTCACCGCCCAGCGTGAGAATTCTATCAATTCGGGCTCCGGGGTCGCGGCGAGAAAGGGATAGTTGGCGCGATAGTACGCGGCGACTTCGGCCAAATCCTTGAAGCCGGTGGGCGCCTCGGTGAAGTAATCGGTGACGCGCTTGAGGCCCGCGGGATCGACTTCGGGCCCGATATCGTTCAGCACCAGCCGTTCGACCCGCTGTGGATATCCGCCGGCGAAGATCATCGAGATGATCCCGCCCATCGAGGTGCCGATAAGCGTTACGCGATCGAGTTCGAGGGCGTCGAGCATCAGGGCGAGATCGCTGACGTAAACCGGCGGCGTGTACTCGCCGGGCGGTCCCCATTGGCTGTCGCCGCGACCGCGCACGTCGATCGACATTACATGGTGGTCGTTCATCAGATGGGGCGCGAGGCCGTCGAAGTTGTGCGCGTTGCCGCTCAATCCGTGGATACACACGAGCGGCGGTTTGGACGGATTGCCGAAGTCGAGGTAGTGGAGTTTAAGCCCGTTGGCGCTGATAAATCTGCTTTGCGCTGACACCAATATGCTCCTTCACGAGAACCGTGGCCGGGGCGCGATCGCGCCATGACAGCGGCGGGAGATTACGTATCACGACGCATCATCGGCCGCGGTGGAATCCCGTGCGTGAGAGCCTATTAGAATTGCGAGGCGTCAACCAACTCGCGCAGCCGATCGGGCACGATAATCAGGCGCCGCCCGTCGCGCAGAATCACCCGCTCGTTCTCGAAATCGTTCAGTTGCTCGGTCGTGCGCTGGCGCGAGGCGCCGACCAGTTCCGCGAGGTCAGCATGAGTGACCTTGAGCGTCAGCAGAATCCCGCGCGAATCCTCGGCGCCGAACTTCATCGCGAGTTCGAGCAGCGCGCCGGCGAGCCGCTCGCGCACGCTCAGGCCGACGAAATTGGTGTAGCGCTGCAGCATCGTCCACCAGCGTGCGACCGTCACCTCCAGCGTGCGGCTGAAGCGCTCGAGCGGCACTCCCAGCACCAGCCCGACGAAGGTCTCGGGCCGTGCGATGCCGACGACGCAATCGCTGAAGGCGTCGCATCGAAAGGGGCGCGTCGCATGGCGCAGAAGCGAGGAAACCCCAAAGATTTCGCCCGGCCCGACCAAACCGACCAGCACGCGCTCCTCGCGGTTCTGAAACGACAGCTTGGCGACGCCCGAGAGCAGCACGTAGATCCGGTTCGAGCTTTCGCCCTCGAAGAAAATAGTCTCGCGGCGCTTGACCTTTTCCAGCGTCAGGCTCTGTGCGAGGCCCTGTAGCTGGTCCTGACTCAGCCATGACAGCGTCTTGAGCCGCGCCAGAGTCTTCCAGTCAAGTTGAGCTTTCGTCACCACCACTGATGATTCGTAGCATAGGCGGGCGGGATGTCGCCAAGGCGACGGAACCAGACGAACGGCCAATGCAATCGGTTGGAATTGTCGCGGTTGCGACAAGTAGCGCGTCATCAAGCGTTGATACGTTCGAGATATGCCTTAAACTTGTCTCCAGTAGAAGGGGTAGTGGATTCGTTTTAGTTGGGTCCGTAACATCGGCAGCATCCAGGGCGGCGGGTATTGAGATGAATATCAAACAGTCAGCAATGACCGAGGATTTTGGGAAATTGTTCGAGGCCGCGTGGGTTGATCTGCCGAAAGCGGCAGTAAAGCGGCTGATGGCGGGCGAAGACCAGGGCGCGGTCAGCGACGCCGGATGGAAGGCCTACGACGCGTGGGTACGCCTGGCCAACGACGCCTCCAACCGCATTTACGCCAATCCGACCTTCGGCGCGATGGTGGGCCGCGGGATGCAGGGGGGCCTGCAGGTCACTCGCGTGGTTGACGCCGTGGCGTCGGCGATCTTCGGCAACCTGTGGCCGGCGATCGGATTGCCGACCGCGACCGACGTGCAGGCGTTGCGCGCCGACGTCAAGGCGTTGCGCGAGGAACTCCGCACGGTCCGCGAGCAGGCCAGCGAAGCCGTGAGCGACGAGAGCGACGAGCACGCCTACGCCGCGGCGCGCGGCGCGGATTCCGCCAACGCTTCGGCCGCGGTGGTCTGGAACGGCTACAAGCCCAGGCGCGCGTCCAGGAAGGGAGGCAAAAAGAGTGTCGCTCTTTAACGATGTCGCCGGCTATTGGCTCGACGGCGCGGTCCGCACGCTCGACGCGATCGGCCGCGGTTTCGGATCGCAAGTCTCCGCCGATCCTCCATCGGTCACGCCCTATGACGTAATCTACGAGGGCGGCAAGGTCAGCCTGCGCCATTACCGCGCGCAAAACCGCATCCACGCGACGCCGATCGTGCTGGTCTATGCGCTGATCAAACGACCCTTTGTAATGGATCTGCAGCCGGGCAAGAGCGTGGTCGAGAGCCTGCTCAAGCAGGGCTTCGAGGTCTACCTGACCGACTGGATTCCACCGACCAAGGAAGATGCCTGGAGAGGCTTCGACGCCTACGTCAATCACGATCTTGCCAACGCGGTGCGCGCGGTCCAGATCGCGGAGAACGTAGAAGAGGTCAACGTCCTCGGCTACTGCTTCGGCTCACTGCTCAGCCTGATCTACACTGCGCTTCATCCCGAGAACGTCAAGAACCTGGTCACGCTCGCGATTCCCTTCGACATGGGCGTGCGCGAACTATCGATCTATCACCTGATGGATCGGGTCGATGACAGCGCGACCGAGATGATTACGAAGATTTACGGCAACTGCCCGGCCTGGATGGTGAACATGGGATTCACCGCGATGTCGCCGGTGCATCATGCGATCGACAAATATGTTGGTTTGTACCGCAACGCCGATCGCGACGGCTATGCCGAGATGTTCGAACTGTTCGAGCGCTGGATGTCGAGCGACGTGCCGCTCGCGGGTAAGATTTTTCGCGAGATGACCGGCGACATCTTCAAGCGCAACCTGCTGGCCAAGGGCGAGTTGTTGATCGAGGGCCGGCAAGTCGATTTGCGCAACGTCATGTGCCCGCTGTTGAATGTCGTGGCCGATCTGGACGACGTCGTGCATCCGCGCTCCAGCCTGCCGCTGGCGGAAAAGGTCGGTAGTGCGGACCGCCGCAACCTGACCTTTCCGACCGGCCATATCGGGGCGGTCGTGAGCGCCGGGGCGATCAAGAAATTGTGGCCGCAGGTGGGCCAATGGCTTGCCGATCGCGACCAATAGGGTTGGGAGATAATTCGTCAGAAAATGGCGAGAAACGCCGATTATTGTCGCATTCGCGACAAATAGGATCGGACTGGAAGGCGAACTAGTGATTAACTTCGAGGCAAGCAAGAAACGCGGGAAAAGCCCGCACAAAAAATCACCCCGAAAAGGGGCCGGAGGGATTCAGATGGCGGAAAAAGAGACCCGCGAAGGAATGTACGAGGCGTTTAGCAAGTTGGGCGAGTCGTTCTTCAGCGTTGACGGCGCCAAGAAGGCGGCCGCATGGTATATCGATACCACCGAACGGGTCGCGACACAGGCGCTCGAGTTGCAGGAAAAGGCCACCGGCTGGGCGAAGGAGACTCCGCTCGCCACGCTGTTCGAAGCGCAGCATGACATGGCGCGCAAGTTCATCGAGCGTTCGGTGACGGCGGCGCGCAATCTGTGGAAGCTCGAAGAGGCCTGATCAGCGCTTCGCCGCTCCTTTGATTTGTTCACGCGAGGTCTCTTTTCCGGGCCTCGCGTTTTTTTGCGCTCTCGCCTTCGCTTCACCATTGACGGCGCAATCGTGCCCCGGGCGCGACGCTGATTTCTCCTGAAGCCCGGCGCTGTCGCGATCGCCGAGTCAGCGTTTCCGCGCCCTCCAACGCTTTACTGTCGAGACCTTTCGAGACTACTATCGCGCGCGTCCTCAAGCATTCAGGAGGCCTCCATCGCGGTGTTTCTCGACTTGACGGTTTCGTCGTTCGATTATCTTGAACAACTATCCGCGCTGATGCGCGACCCCATTTTCTATGGCGGCGACAGTGTTGCGCGCGGGCGCGGCGAGCCGGTGCTGCTGCTCCCCGGTTACTTCGCGGGCGACTGGGCGATGGCGCCGATGGCGCGCTGGCTCCTCCGCATCGGTTATACGCCCTACCTCTCCGGTATCGACTTCAACCTCGGCTGTCCGCGCGAGCAGCTCAAGCTGCTTGAAGCGCGGCTCATGGGAATCTCGCGCGAGACGGAGAGTCGCATCGCGATCATCGGGCATAGCCTCGGCGGCGTATTTGCGCGATCGCTCGGCGGTGAATTTCCGGGCGTGGTCAGCCGCGTGATTGGGCTGGGCGCGCCGATTCGGCACGACTGGGATGCGATGAATCACCGCATCGGTGCGATCATGCAAAGCGCCGCGGGCCTGTGGCAGACGCTTTCCGGCGCCCCGGAAAATTGCGGCACGGCGAGTTGCGGTTGCGGCTTTGCGCGCACGATCGCGTTGAGCGCGCTGCGCGCCGGTGCCTTCACTTCGATTCATTCGCGCGAAGACGGCGTCGTCGATTGGCGCAGTTGCCTCGACGACGGCGGCAACAACTACCAGGTGCGCGGCCGCCATGTCGGCCTGATCGTGAATCGCGAGGTCTATCGGCTGATTGCGCGCATACTGGCTCGGCGCCGGCATCTACCCGCGATTACCGATTCCAGCGCGGCCTCGATGTGACGCGATCGCGCGGCGCGCGCCGAATTACCCCGCGGGAAACGCCTGTGCTTTCTCGACTCGATCACCAAGCGGAGCGAATCCGATGACTACATACGAGACCGTGGTTTATGAGCGGGTTGAAGAGAAAATCTTCCGGCTGACCCTCAATCGTCCGGAAAAACTCAACGCGCTCTCGCCCAAGCTACTCGGTGAGTTCGATCTCGTGCTGAACGAGTTCGAGGCCGATCGCGAGGCGAGCGTGCTGATCGTACGCGGTGCCGGACGCGCATTCTGCGCCGGCTATGATTTGCAGGGCACCCAGCAGCCCGGCTCGGGCTTCACCGTCAGCAGCGATCGCATCAACCTGCACAAGATCATCGAGCGCTGGCAACGCCTGTGGGCGATCGGCAAGCCGACCATCGCGCAAGTGCATGGCTACTGCCTCGCCGGGGCGACCGAACTCGCCGGCCATTGCGATCTGGTCTTCGCCAGCGAGGATGCCCAGTTTGGCCATCCTGCGGGACGCTCGCTCGGAATCCTGCCGACGCTTTCGATGTGGCCCGTGCTGATTGGTCCGCGCAAGGCCAAGGAATTCTTCTTCACCGGCGATCTGATGAACGCGCAGGAGGCGCTCGCTTCGCAACTGGTCAATCGGGTGTATCCGAAAGACCAGCTCGAAGCCGAGACCCTCGCCTATGCGCGACGCGTCGCGCTGGTCCCGGTCGAACTGCTGGCGCTGCATAAGGCGGCCGTCAATCGATGGCTCGACATTCAGGGAATTCGCGCGCTCGAACAATCCGCCGCCGATATCGACTGTCTCGCCCATCAGACGGATGCGGTCAAGAACTGGATGAAGGCGAGTCGCGAGCGTGGGCTGAAGGAAGCGTTGAGCGAACGCGACCGTCCCTTCGCCGGCAAGAAGAAGTAGCCTCTCGCGGCCACGCGGCGCCCAACGGCGTCAAGCCGGCCGCCGAGAGACCGCCGGTGCCAGCAAATCCCGTCAGGTGCGTCGCTGATGCCGTCCGCGGGGACTTTGTCTCATCGTTGCGACATTCCACGGCGCACCTGCAAGCTGCGCATATCATAAACGAAATTTGACCGCTTGAGCTCTTTTCCAGCCGCTGGCATGTTCCCTGCTCTCCTCGATGCCCGGGGCCGGGCAGGTGGAGGGGATTCCACGTGCTGAAAGGGGTGGCAGGTCGATGGAGTCAAACAGCAAAGTCTCCGTGTACGAGCCTGAAATGGACATGAGCCGGCGCCTGGGGCTGGCGCCGGCGGGGCGGATGAAGCGCTTGTTTACCGCACTGCTATGGTTGCGCTCGGGCGGCTATGACATCGGCACGCCGCGCCGCTCGGTCGATCGAAAGCAGCAGGAATACTCGCCGCTCTGCGAACTGTAACAGGGGTGGGTGTGGGGAGCGCGCCTCGCGGCAAAATCAGGCTTCGGCCTCCCACCCGAAGCCGGCGTGCGCATGGAAGTCGCGCGTCAAGAAAGTTCTCCACAAGGCCCCTTCTGCCATCCTTGTATGTGGATTCTGATCGTAGCAAGAAGGAGGAGCAAGACGAGGCGGGAGACCGATGTCATTCAAGGCCGGTAGAGGCCGTCGCTCAGCAAGGATCCCCGCCTCGTG
>Ga0187864_10000061_pt1 | contig 122071 bp, 106 predicted proteins | sample June2016WEW_11_4_FD_132985 | JGI IMG/M metagenome (GOLD analysis project Ga0187864, IMG submission 132985) | Peatland microbial communities from SPRUCE experiment site at the Marcell Experimental Forest, Minnesota, USA - June2016WEW_11_40 | ecosystem: Environmental > Terrestrial > Soil >... | reverse complement strand
GGTCGCCGACTCCTGCACGTCGAGCGGGGCCGTCCGGTCGTAGTCGAAGTGTTGCGCGCCACACACGCCAGCGCACACCCAGAGTACGGCCACACTGGAACGAATCATGTTTTCGAATATAGCGCGCCAGCGCACGACTGTGTACGCCGGCACCTCACTGGGCGCGAAGGTGCCACGATGGGAGCGTTAACGCGCCATATCGGAAGCCTACCGGGCATCAGCCTAGGCCACTTCTACGGGCCGGGCGTTACACGTCCTTGTGAATTACCTCCGGATCGGCAGCGCCAAGCGCAGGCGCGCCCGGGGCATACAGAAGCGACCAGCGAACGTGCTAGCGGAATCTCCTAAGATGATAGATGTGTGTGGTTCCAGCTTTTGGAACAAGTTGAACGTACTTCTGAAGAAGCGCCGCGCAAAACCGCCTGGTGGGCTGGCCTTCAGTCTTCGACGTGAAGGTGGGGCCTTGGATTGGTGTTGGCCTAATCCGCAGAAGAGGACGTGGACAACATCAGAAAAAGACTCCTACTCGAGTGGACCGTGGCATTCCACGGGTCAGGAGGTGGATGAAGCTGCGTACAATGAGCTGCTTGTGCACTTCGGGCTTGGAGGGAGACGTGATGAATTCCCTCTGCACCGAGCGCTGTACATGAGTCCGTCAGAACTTGCGAGAGCAGGAGGGAAAGACCCGGAGTCCTACACCATTGGAGACAGAAGGAGAGCATCAGAGGTCGACTGACCCACGCAGCATTCATGTTCGGAGGAGAATGCGGGCCTGCCGGGTGGCTTCTAAAGCCTACGGCGTCAGGGAGGAGCAATCCGCCTTGCCCGGCATGTGTCAGCAACGCGCGCTGCACCGGCCAGATTGCTGGCATCCGGGCATCAAACGGTGCTCTCCGCCCGTCGCCGCGTGTGACCTGGAGTCTCCCGTCGATTGAGCAAGCAGCCGAAAGCGGAGAGCTGGTAGCGGCCGGGCCCGCGAAGGCGCAGTCGAGCGCGGATGCTCCTGACGACGGGAGGGAAGACGGGGCTTGAACCCGCGACGTCCGGCTCGGGAAACTCGCATTGCACCGCTGACTTACGACCGCACTCCGGGGTCTCAGCCACACCACACCACGGGACGGCGGGGACCAAGCGCCAAGCCGGGTCAATCGCTCCTGACGTGTTGCATCGCGCCCTGATTTCGTGGTATAGATTTCGGGGGCCTATTCTCCGTTAAGTTCTGCTGTGGTGTTTTGCAACAGAACAGCCCCGGACTGAGAGGTGTCACAGTGGCTGGGCAGCCAACCACTTCCGACCGTCTTAAGACTCACGGGTTCGCTCGGCGGATCGTGGGCATAGAGTCGGAGCGGCTTGAGACCGGCATAGGGCTTTCGGAAGCGCCGGCGCGCGAACGCTTAGTGATCGCGGCGATGCTCAGAACATGAGACACACCGTGCTGTGCCGCCCGCGGTACGCGCCGCACATTCTGGGCCTGATCGCGGGCTGGACGCTGGCAGCCGCGGCGCCGGCCGAGGCGCCCAAGCCGTTGCCGGGCTCCGAAGAGTGTATCGGCTGCCACGACACCGGGCCGCGCACGGGTAAGCGCGAAAAAGGGATGCCGCCGCCGTTTGATGCGGCGGCTCTGCGGCGCTCGCCGCATGCCGACTTGGAGTGTGCGGCCTGTCACACCGAGCTTGTCAAGAAAGAGTTTCCGCACCCCGAAAAACTGGCGCCCGTGGATTGCGGCGCATGCCATGGCAGCGAGCAGACGCAGTACGCCGCCAGTTTTCACGGGCGGGCGGCGGCCCGCGGCGACAGGCTGGCGCCCACCTGCCGCGACTGTCACGGCACTCACAACATCCTGCGCGCTTCCAGCCCGCACTCCCCCATTTCCACCATGGAGATTCCGCGGCTGTGCGGCGGCTGCCACCGTGAGGGAACGCCGGTCAGCCTGACGCGCCACATTCCGCAGACGAACATCCTGGGCAACTACATGGACAGCATCCACGGCGAGGGGTTGTTCCGGCGCGGGCTCACCGTGACGGCGGTGTGCACGAGCTGTCACACGGCGCATTTTGTGCTGCCGCACGACGATCCGCGTTCCTCCATCGCCAAGGCGAATATCGCCAGAACATGCACCCGGTGCCACGCGCAGATTGAGGCCGTGCACCGCAAGGTCATCCGCGGCGAGTTATGGGAGAAGGAGCCGCACCTCATTCCCGCCTGCGTGGACTGCCACGAACCGCACAAGGTGCGCCAGGTCTACTATCCCCAAGGGATGTCGAACGGCGATTGCCAGCGCTGCCATGGCGATCCCAACCTGAAAGTTGTGCGCGGAGGCGAGACCATTTCGCTGTTCGTCAGCCAGGCGGACCTGGCGGGCTCGCGGCACTCCCGCACCGCCTGCGTGCAGTGCCACACCGGCGGCACACCCTCCGAAGGCCGGCCTTGCAGCACCATGCCCTCCAAGGTGGACTGTTCCATCTGCCATGCCGACACGGTCAACCAGTACCGCGAGAGCCGGCACGGCGTCCTGGTGGCGCAGGGCAGCCCCGACGCGCCCGCCTGTCAGGACTGCCACGCTCCGCACCACACGCTGGGAAAGAACGATTCGGCCTCTTCCACCTTCTCCCGCAACGTGCCGGAGTTGTGCGCCAAGTGCCACCGCACGGGACAAAAGGCGGCCCTGCGATACACCGGCAGGCAGGTCGACATCGTCGAGCATTACACTGAGAGCATTCATGGCAAGGGCCTGCTCGAGAGCGGCTTGACCGTGACGGCGAACTGCGCCGACTGTCATACCGCCCACCACGAGCTGCCTGCCAGCGACCCGCGCTCCAGCGTCAACCGCGCCAACATAGCCCGTACCTGCGGGCGGTGCCACCGGGGTATCTTCGAGCTCTTCACGGCTAGCGTCCACAGCCCCGAGGTTACGCGCACCGGCCAGGCGCTGCCGGTCTGCAGCGAATGCCACTCGGCCCACAGCATCCAGCGCACGGACCAGTCCGATTTCCGCTTGCATATCATGGATCAGTGCGGCCGCTGTCACCGCCAGATCACGGAGGCCTACTTTGACACCTTTCATGGGAAGGTCTCCAAGCTGGGTTACCTCAAAACCGCCAAGTGCTATGATTGTCACGGCGCGCACGACATCCTGCCGGTCAATGACCCGCGCTCCCGGCTCAGCCGTGCGAATATCGTCAAAACGTGCGGCAAGTGTCACACCTCCTCGCACCGGCAGTTCGCCGGTTACCTGACCCACGCCACGCACCACGACCCCAAGAAGTATCCGTTCCTGTTCTATACGTTCTGGGGAATGACCATTCTGCTGGTGGGAACCCTGGTGGTCTCGGGTGTGCACATGCTGGCCTGGCTGCCCCGTTCCCTCGCGTACCGCAAGCAGTTCCGCAACGGGCACGGCGAAGCGGGCGCATACGTGCGGCGGTTCCAGCCCTTCCACCGCAACCTGCATCTCATGGTGATTTCCAGCTTCCTGGGGTTGGCTCTGACCGGCATGATTCTCAAGTTCTCCTACGCCGGGTGGGCCAGGGTGATGGCGCACCTGCTGGGAGGCTTCGAGGCGGCCGGGCTCATTCACCGCTTCTGCGCGGTCGCCACCTTCACCTATTTCGGGCTGCACCTCTACGACCTGGCGCGGCAGCGGCGCCGGGGCGGCAAGACCTGGCGGCAGTTCCTCACCGGTCCGGAAAGCATGCTGTTCAACGGCCGCGACTGGCGCGAATTCATCGGCACGATGAAGTGGTTTCTCGGCCGGGGGCCGCGCCCCGAGTACGGCCGTTGGACCTACTGGGAAAAATTCGACTATTTCGCCGTGTTCTGGGGCGTCGCGGTGATCGGCGGCACGGGACTATTGCTGTGGTTTCCGGAGCTGTTCACGCACGTGCTTCCCGGCCGGGCGGTCAACGTCGCCACCACCATCCACAGTGACGAAGCGCTGCTGGCGGTGAGCTTCATCTTTGTGGTGCACTTCTTCAACACGCACTTCCGGCCCGAGAGATTCCCCATCGACACCGTGATTTTCACCGGGGGCATACCGCTCGAAGAGTTCCGGCGTGACCGCCCGCGGGAATACCGGCAATTGGTGGAAAGCGGCCGTCTGGAAGAGCTCTTGATGCCGGAGCCGCCGGCCCAATCGGTGAGGTTCTGGCGCCGCCTGGGCTTCACCGCCCTGGGGATCGGGCTGATTCTCATCGGGCTGATCGTCTACGCCATGCTGTTCGCCTACCGGTAGAGGCTAGTCCAGCGACTGGACGAAGAAGTACAGGGCCGCAAACACCAACGTCGCTATCGCCAGCAATCCCGCCACCCTGAGGGACAGGCTGGCCAAACGATGGGCATCGCCCGCATCGTGCTTTATCCGCTCCGTGAGGGTATCGGACATGAATCGTTCTTCTTCCCCTGGGAAATCCGGCGCATAGACTATACCACAAATCCATCAATCAGGATCCGTAATTATTGCTCGATGGTCAATGAAACCCCGAGGTCGAGCGGCCTCAGACTGTGGACAGTTGCAAGAGGCTTCTCGTCGATTGGTTCCGACTCCAACCTCACTGGCCTAACCAGCTGAACGAAGACATCAACCAGATTGCCGACTACCTCTCGTCCCTACAGCCGAAGAATGAGAGTTGGTAGCGTCTATGCCGCGCCAGCCCCAAATCCGCTGCAGGTCTTGGAACTATCGGTCGGGGCGAGTGGATTCGAACCACCGACCTCCTGGTCCCGAACCTGATTCCGGAGCTTGTTGAGACCTGAGGAATCTGTCAGTTTCTATCTACTTTGTAATGAGTGACTTGCAATTCGCTTGTTGAGGTCCATTGAAGTCGTTGGAGCGCCGGTGCGCTGATGCCTACAGAATCGTCTACATCCGGGAAGCGCACCCTTTCGCGGACAGTCACCATGGGCGCGAAATCGAGCGGCAGGAGATACCTGTGCACGTTCCTTCGCACACCCCACGACCTTGGTCTCGAGATTCTCGCCTTGCGCCAGCAAGTGGCCGTGCTCAAGCGCAAGCATCCAAGGCCCCGACTCAACGGTGTTGACCGCATGTTCTGAATCGTGCTGCGGCGGATCTGGCCGCGCTGGATGGAAGCGCTCATCCTGGTCAAGCCCGAAACCGTTGTTGGATGGCATCGCGGCGGCTTTCGGCTCTACTGGCGCCTGAGCTCGTGTGGCGACGGGCGCAAGATCGGCGCCGACGTGTTCGATATCGTCCGGCGCGTGGCGCGCGAGAATCCCTCCTGGGGCGCTCCCAGAATTCACGGCGAACTTCTGAAGCTGGACTTCGACATTTCGGAACGCACCGTGTCGCGCTACCTGGCGCGCAGGCTGCCGCGGCCCGGCGACGCCGCCAAGAACTGGCTCGCGTTTCTGAGAAGCCATCGCGAGGCGATTGCCGCGATCGACTTCTTCACTGTGCCGACCATGACCTTCCGCCTGCTGTACTGCTTCTTCGCGATCGATCACGGAAGGCGCAAGATCCTGCACTTCAACGTGACCGTGCACCCGACGGCCGAGTGGGTGGTCCAGCAGCTTCGAGAGACGTTCGCATGCTCTCTCCCGCCTAGCCGAAGACGCCTCGCGCGCCTCTCGCGCCCGGCGAGGCGACGACATCATCTCCGAAATCCGCGCGCTTAACGTGGCCCAGAACCTCCCGGACTGCTCCCAATTCGATTGTGGCGACCGACACCTGCGCATGCGATCAGCGCGGCCGAGACCGAACACCCACGTCTGAGGCTATACCAACCAATTTGACCCATCGGAGTCGACCCGCCGCAGTTTGACCCTCTGCCTCTGTAAAGTCCACGCCCTCGGTCCTTTCAGCCTTGCTGATCTGCAGTGGGCCCCGGCTGCTGGCGATCTCATAAGCAGCGCAGAAGGTACCGTCGGCTGGCACTCCTGAGCGTATAGCCTTGCTTAGCTCGGAACTCGTGCCTCCAACCCGAATGCCACTGCGCGACGAAAACGCCGTTGATGGAAGTCCGACATTCTCGCAAGAAAGCTTGGAACTTTCAACGAGGGCAACCGGTGCCAGATAAACAGCGACAAGCGTGTCCGGAGCCCCCATGACACTCGTCGCAAAAACCACTGCCATCCCTTGGTCGTTCTTGACGCAAACACCCCTTTCGGCCTCCTCCTCATGGGCCAGCTTGCCGAGTTGAGTACGCGGAAAACGCTTCTGAACGTCCCGAATGGTGGAAGCGCCGATCGTGAAGCCCAGCACTGTCAAATCTGCTCGCCGAAGGCTACTCTGCGCCCCCGTGGCACGACAGGAATACTCCGTCTCAAAAATCGACGCCTCTCCTTCTCCCCGGAGTTCCGTACGCACCGCCATTCCGCCCAGAAACACAGCAAGAGCGACAAACCAAGGTGCAGCTAGACTCAGAGGATCTCTCTTCATATCAAACACCCAAACGCGCCGCAAGCGTAGATGGGATCGGGCCCCCAGCCGTTCGGTGAGACCATGAGGGTCCCACCACCCGAATCATTGATCGTTTGCCTTGCCCCAGGCGGCACAACAACGCAACCTTGAGAGCACGTTTGGCCCGGGCGTTTACAACCATGCATATAATAGCCCCCAGGCCGCCCATTGTCGGGAGTCCCGGCTACTGGCGTCAGGGGTAAGGAGAGCGGGCCCATACGGTTCGTGGCTGCGCCAATCTTGTAGACGCCCCATGGAAGCGGCCCCGTATCCTCAGTGTACTGGCAGTCTGAGTTGTTGACACATCTCGGGACCTGACCCTCGTTGCCCCCGGCATAACCATGAACGTCCACAACCTGTTCATGGGAGCTGTCGTCAAAACACACCAACATTCCAGTGTTTTGCCCGTAGTAGCACGTAACCGTCAGGCCAGAAGCATCCTTAAACATCGTCGGAGCGTCAAGTGCATATCGATAGAAGTTAACACCTCCCATAAATCTTAATGGATCCTCACTCACGAACCTTTCGAGCTGCGGATTATAGTATCTTGCCCGGTAATAATACAGCCCAGTTGTATCTAACTCGCGGCCAGTGAAATTCAGGTTGCTTGCGCCGCCAGCGCCCGTAGAACTGGTGCCTCCGAAAGGATCATACGTGAACTGCGTCGTCACCTTAGCTGCCTGATCCGTCATTGCAATCGTGCTGCCCATGGCGTCCGTAAGGAACATCGAGCCTCCGCTCGAGTCCGTCCGCGCCAAGTACTCATCGACTCCTGCCGTCAAGAGATTGAGAACCGGAGCCGCGCCCACCTGTTCCTGAACTGGGTTGACGCCGTCGTATAAATAGTTCGTCGTAACGGCCGAAATCGTTACTCCCGTCCTCCGCCCGATACCGTCGTATGCAAATTGTACGCCGCCCATTATAACCAACTCACCACGAGCATTCCATCCGTACGTGCTTTTGCTGTCGCTCAAAGTGTTGCCGTTGGCGTCGTACGACAAGCTTGCCGATCCAACATCCACAAGCCGGTTGTCGGCATCATAAGCAGCGCCGCTCATAGCGGCTGGCAAGGCGGTCCGTGCGAAGCTACCCGTTATAAGGTCCCGGTGACCAGTGAGATCGTAGTCGTATGCCAAATCGCCAAGTCGGACCGCTCCCGCCATGTACGTGATGGCCGAGAGCTGGCCAGCAGGGTCATACGGCTGTTGGGACAGTCCGGCCAACGCTAATTCGGCGGGCGTGTAGAGCAGTGCAAACGCCAACACAATACCTTCAATGGCGCTTTCCATTTCATTGTCCTCCTACAAGCCGGATAGCCACGCGCTCTGCGGTGGATATCGGCCAGCCCTCTGGTTCTCGGAATGATTGCCCCCGCTGCTTTCCAACGTCTCTTTCCCTGCTGCTCGAGACAACAGTCAGTGCAAGGTCAACGAGCTCGCCGTCAGATGGGGCGTACCTTGAATTCCCAACTTGTGCCTGCCTCCTCCACGTACGGTCCGGGCGGATTAGCTCCGTTTGTGTCGAGCCCTGGTCTTGAAGGTACCAGCCGGATTCCCGCGACTTTGTCCACAGGAGCGATCTGAGCTGGCCACTCGAAACCAACGCAGAATCCCTGCCCTCCACAGAGATGGTGCAGAATCCCTCTTGTTTCCTGACGCAATCAACCTGACCGTTCGTGTGCGGATAGTCCAAACTGTTCGTTCCTTCGTCGCTGACGCTGAAAGATAATGTGGTGCCCGACTGGACGAGGAGCCCCGGGGATAGGCTCTGTGATTTCGGCACGACGCGGCCCGGCTCGATACCGGGGTTCTCAACTGGAGCCGCGACTGAATCCAGGTGCTGTGCCGCAAGCCGATCTTCGGCCTCCGCCAACGGGAGGTAGTCCAAGTTTGGAACAGCATAATGAATGTCGAAACCCATGAACGCCGCGGCAATTGACAATCCGGCCGCAACAACAACTGTGAGGATCACGTTCTTCCATCTGACCTTTTCCTTTGCAAAACGCTGCCCGAGACCCAACATCACGGCCGCTGCGACAAGACTACCCGCTGCCCCAATCAGAATGCTAGTCAGCAATTTCCCGTAAGCTCCGGTCATGCAAGCGATTATACATCGGGACCTCCGGCAGTGCTTTTTCCATTGATGCCGAGCGTCTCGGACGGCCTAGCAGGTCACCGATCCCCCGAGGTTCGGGGTCCGGCGCCGGTGGTGTAGATGATTCTGCGTGCAACGAACCCACAGGGTTCAACATTCGGGATCAAATGCAGGCCGCCAGGACGGCGCACCATGCTTCGGCCTATACTCCACCGCGCTGGAGCGAATCCGGGCGCGTCTAGAGCGGCGCCAACTCGATCGTCTCTGCGGCGAGATGGGAATTCCCGCGACTTCGAGAGCCACTGACCAGGCGGCTCCTCGATAGGACGGATCGCCACCTTGCCGACGCTGACGGGGTAGCTGCCAGCCATGGGCGCAGCGAAATCAGGCCAGTAGGAGGTTCGAGCGATGAAATGTCTGTGGAATATGCTGAAGAGGCAGGAGTTACCGGTCTTGGCGTTCTCTGGCAGGGCGACAACTGCGCCCTGAGGGAACGACGACTTCCGAAAAACCACCGCAGTGCGCCGGATCAGAGGATCACATCTCGGTGTATACTGAACAATAATTGCGGAGTCCAAAATGGACGTTCCGGATAGCACACGTCTTTCCAGCGAAAAAGCGCCGCAAAAGGAAGGCCTATATGGCACATCGCCAGATCAAAGCCAGGTTGCTGTGGAAACTCCTCTTCGCATCCCTGGCCCCCGTCGCACTCAGCGCGCAGGGAGGGGGAGCAGCTGGTACACCTCCGAGCGCGCAAGCCGCATCGCCCTCAGTTACGGTGACAATAAGTCCAACAACTCAAGGCGTTGTGATCGGGGCCACGCAGCAGTTTACGGCTTCCGGTGCCGTTACTTGGAGCGTCAACCAAGTCCCGGGCGGAAACGTTAACGTCGGTACGATCTCGCCCGCAGGGCTATACACAGCGCCTGCCGCTGTCCCTGTCCCAAGCGCGGTTGCAGTTACGGCCACAAGTGTCGCGGACTCGAACCAATCTGCTTCGGCAACAGTCACCGTCCAACCCGCTGGAGCCAGGCCGCCAGGGGTGCCCATCAGCGTCAGTCCTTCGGTGGTACAGCCAACGGGCGGCAAGCTGCCATCTTCTGCGCTGGTATCAGTATCTGTAGTCGGTTGCAATGACAACTCCGGCCTCGACTTGGCCACGGGCGGATATACGCTTGGGATGACTGGTGTTGGGCTTACATTCTCGACACCATCCTTCTCTAAGTGCTTTATGACATCAAATCTGACCTTTGCGCCGGGTGCGGCCCCGGGCACATTTTCAGTTGTCCTTTTCGACGGCAAGAAGCCTGTTGGCAAAACAGAGTTCGGAATTCTGGACACTACAGCTAGTCCCATTCCGAGTGGGTTAGCTCCCCAAGTCGATGCGAGTTTTGGGGTCGTCGGGCAGAAGATTTGTTCCGACACATTCGGGAAACGAGTGGCAGACAGTTTATACTGCGTATCCATTCGAATTGGTAACAATTCGGGACACCCACTCCAAATTGCCGGAGTCGGTTTTGCAACTCGGCTCAAGAGTCTGCCCGGCGCTCCCGTCGTCACCTTGGCGAACAACACTTACGCTTCAACGCGAGCTGTCTTGCTGAGAGAGTCTGTTCTGAGCGGTCGAAACATACTGTATAATTCGCTCCAGGCAGCAGGGTTGCTCATGTCTTCATTTACTCCGTATTTTGTGAACCCGACCCGAAAGAGTCATTTCGCTGTCGCCGGCGCTATTGTCGGCGGAGCCGCTCTTGAAGCATTTAACATTGTGGCTCCAGACCGTGTCGTGGGCCAGCTGAATAATTTGGATGACCAGAGCTTCCGAGATAACCAGATTATTCCAAATAACTATCAAATAGTCACGACGGTCTTTGTCGAGAAAAGGGCTCTTGGCGAGGCACTCGCAGACCTAATGATCCAACTGCAGAGCGCGTCTACGATGAAGGCCGCTCAGGGGCAACTCGATGTCGATGCCCAGAGAATGTCATCCGAGGACTACAAGAACACAAAGGCTTTGTTGAGCACGCTGAACGACAGTGCATCTGCAACGGTGAGGAATTCCCAGCGCCCAGTTTTCCACAAGGGAACGTTCAGTCCGCTTTTGGTGAAACTCGCTCTGGGAAGTGTCGTTATCGTTGGAGACCAAATCGAGTATTTGCAGCGTGTGCAGGTGCAAGGGAATGCTTCCCAGCCCGGACCGCCCTCGGGGGTTGCGGTGACGATCAGTCCGACGGCTCAGAGCGTTGTCGTAGGGGCGACACAGCAGTTTGTCGCAACAGTGACAGGAAGCACCAACACCGCGGTCGCATGGAGCGTGAATGGCATTGCAGGAGGAAACGCAACCCTGGGCACGGTCTCAAGTGCTGGCCTCTATACCGCTCCCGCAGTCATCCCCACGCAGAACCCTGTGACGGTGAAAGCCACAAGCACAGCTGACCCGAGTCAGTTCTCCTCGGCGACGGTCACAGTCACCGCGAGTCCCATCACTGTTGCGATATCGCCCACATCTGCCAATGTGGCCAAGACCGGGACACAGCAATTTACGGCCGCGGTTGCAGGTAGCACCAACACCGGCGTCGCTTGGAGCGTGAATGGCGTTGTCGGGGGAAATTCCGCAGTCGGCACAATCACCTCAGGAGGCCTCTATACGGCTCCTTCATCTGTGCCCAATCCAAGCACGGTCACTGTGACTGCCACCAGTGCGGCAGCGGTGACTCAATCTTCATCGGCGACGGTAGCGATTCACTGACAAATGCCGCCTATGTTCTTGTCCCCGGTCACTGCGCAGGGACCGCAGGTGAGAACATGGATTCGGCGTGGGTGCGAAGCATGTCTACCGATGATGCTTCCTGCCGCTCCAGTGCCTCGGAAGCGCTGCAACTCGGCCAGTTGCCGGCAGCCAGTGAGGCGTCCAAAATCTCAGGCAACAACTCCGCCACTGTCCTCAGCCGTTCTGCCTTGCGCCGATTGACGGCATCCAGGGGTGCCCGAGCACGAACGGCCTAGTCTGGTCTCGCCGTTGTTGCCGAGGTCCAGCCAGTAGTGACCTGCCCGGCGGCGGTCCGTTACCCAGCAGGCAGGCGACGGACTGATGGGGACCTGTGCCGTCGCCGCCCAGGGAACGCGCACGCGGAAGCGCGAAGCGCCCCATCTTCACCGCAATCACGGTGGTCGCCCTCGTCGGCGCCGCCCAAGGGCTCATGCCACTTGTTGACAGCGATGCAGTGGAGCGTAGTAGGCCCCGAAATGTCCCCAAGGAAGCTCTGCCCGTCGGTGGCGCCCTGCGCTGGTGGCAGCATTGCGAGTACGACTCAAAGCGACAGGTCGATGACTGCCAAATCTGGAATCGTGGCGGAGTCATGTTGGAGCAGGGCGAGTTTGTGCCATATGACGGAGGGGCAGTTGGCCGGGCCAGGCGCCCAGATTAAATCGGACATTCCTGTCGATATTCCTTGACAATGCAGAGTAAGAGGTCCATTATGCTGTCTAAGATCCCTTTCTACCGCTCGGAGGTGGCAATATGCGGCGTGTGGTTGCTTGCTTATTGGCATGCGTGCCCGTCGGCGCCCTGGCGCAGTCCAAACTGATGTCGCAGCCCTATTCCCCAACTAGACTGGAACAATACAGCGCCTTTTGCGCGCTGTGGCGAACGGACGTGACATTTCGCAGCACAATTCGGATTTCCAATCAGCTCGCGGCCTCCCCGATCGATGTGACGCCGACCCTTTACATGGCGGACGGAACGGCACTGGACCTGCCGCCGGTTCACGTCGCGCAATCGGGGGTCGCGACCGTGGATGTAAACTCCGCTCTGGCGCAGGTCCCGGCCGATCTACAGGCGCATGTGTCCACCTTCGGCAGCGCCGCGATCCGGTACCGGTACGATTGGCAAGGCGCGGCGTACGCCACGATGTCGATTCTAGACCTCACGCGAAGTTTGGAGTATTCCTACCCGTTTGTTTTCCCGCCGGGCCAGGGCACTGGCGAACAGGGCTTGCCAGCGCCCGTCAGGGCCGCGAGGGACGCCGCCAACGCGCAAACGTACGAGGGCTTGTGGTTTCGCAATACCGCCGCGGCGGGCGGGTTTCTGGCCTTGGCGAACACTTCCGAATCCGCACTCGGCGTGAGCCTGGGCGTATCAGGTCTGAGCCAGCCGGCGGGTAGGTCAATCTCGCTCTCCAAGCACAGCACGGCTCTGATCGACCTGAAAACCTTTTTCGCGGGCGACAGCGCCATGGCGGGAGGGATCACGATCACGCAGACTGGCCCGCCGGGCGCGCTGCAACTTGCGGGCGGACTCCAGGACCTGACCACGGGCTACTCGACCAACCTGCCCTTCGCCGTGGCCCAAACGGCAACCGGCGGCGGTGCGGTGCGGCAGTACGCCAGCGTGGGTCTGATGGTAAACCAGCAGGACCCGCTGCTGAACTTTCCCACCGGAGTGGTTTTCTATCCCTACGCTTTCTTCCGCAACATTGCGGGCGCAAGCCGCACGGTGCACATGGGCATCTACTACGAGGACGGCGGGCACCCCAAGAGCCTGCCCTTGCCGGACTTGACGCTGGCGCCCGGCCAGGTCGCCATCCTGTCGATCCACGACGTTCTTACCGGCCAGCCGCAAGTGGAGTCGATGAACCTGACCTTCACGTACACCGGGAATCACGGGGACGTCATCGCGGCCACGGGCAGCACGGACGCAACGGGAAACTACGTCTTTCCGGTGGGTCCGCAGGCGGTGGCGCCCTCCGGGCCCAGGACGTCGGTATACTGGCTGGCGAGCGGCGGCTTCGACACGATGTACACGGTCTGGAATCCGGGCAGCGACGCGGAAGATCTGCTGGCCACGCTCCATTACGGGACGGCCGGCGCGGCGTACAAGATGCCTCTGCACCTGGAGCCGTACGCCTCGGAGATGATCGACATCGGCGAGGTGATACGGACACGGGCGCTGGATCAGGACGGCAACACGCTTCCGCCGGACGCCGGCCAGGGGAGCGTGACGATTGGAAGCCCCGCCGGAGCGCCCGAGGACCCGATCAACGTGGTGTTCGCCGGAGGCATTTACAATCCGCAGAAGGCGACGTGCGGAAGCACGTGCGAGGTATGCTCCGGGACCACAGGGAACCTGGTTAACCCCTCGAGCCCTACGATTGCTGACCCAGAGCAGGAGCAGTTCACCTTCTCCTACATCTGGTTCGACGGGAGCCAGCACGATGTGACCGGCTTGTCCGGCTGGAGCACCGACAACACTTCGGTTCTGACGGTCCAGACGCAGGGGCAGACGCCGGGGCTGGGTTCGGGCGTTGGTCCCGGCCAGGCGCACGTCATGCCGGTATACCCCCCAGAACCCGTCGAGCCGCCCGCCTTCATCCTGGCCGTCAACGCAGGCCAGATCTGCACCCCGCCCCCAAACCCAGCGTGTCCGGGGGCCCCGCAGATCATCGGTTCAGGGACCGCCACGGTGCAGTCACCCAATGGCGCGGGATACGTTAAGCAGATCAGCGCGGGTCCTCTCACGCAAGCCCAGTGCGCCCAGCTCGGGGCCCCTGCAGGCTCGGCGGGCTACCAGCGCTGGGTCACGCTGCAGCTCCAGGACTCCGCGGGGAACCCAATCCAGATTGCCGGAATCGCTGTCGCGGACCACCTCACGGCACCTGTACCTAATGCCTTAGGCCTGCCCGCGACCGGAACGACGGGCAGCACGAACACCAATGCATCCGGACAATGGCCGGATCAGTTCTACACGTGTTCAACGGCTTGCCCCGCCAGCAATGGAACGGTGAACGTCAGCCAATCCTGGACTGCGAACGGCAAGCCGATGGCAAACGTCAATTCCATTGTGTACTCATGCAGCTCGATCACGATCAACGGTAACTAGGTATGCGCCAAATGCGAGTTCTCACAACCCCGGTTTTCTGCTTGACGGTGCTCCTCCTCCCGTGCTGGACGCTTCCCCTCATCGCGCGAGCACACCCGCCCATTGAGGGGGCCGGAATCGCAGACAGAGGTGTGCATGGGTTCGACGTTGAGGGTCTCAGCCTGCTCGACGCCCTCTTGCAGTTGGGTCGACAGGCGCGCGTTCCGCTGGGGATCGAATACCTGGACCCGGCGGACCTCGAAAAGTCCGTCACTCTCCACGTCAGCGAGTCGTCCGTCGGCCACGTCCTCCGGGCCATATTGGACCAGCGAGCCGGTTACACATGGACCGTCGATGACGGCGTTGTGCACATTGGGCACGCGGGCCTGCTTTCTGGTGGCGCCAACCTTTTGGATCATGTGCTCCAGAAGTTTGTGATAGGCGAAACGGAACTGACGACCGCGGCCGACCTGATGCTCCCCGGGCAGCTCAAGCGCGAGATGAGCGCTCCGAGGGTCCCGTCCGGGGTCAGCGGCGTGTACGGAAGTGCTCCCGGCGGGAGACCCGAAGATCGGGTCGGACCGCTCGATTTGGAGAACGTAACAGTGCGCGAGGTCTTGAATCGCCTCGTCAGTGCGCGGAACAATGCAGCATGGGTCATCCTGGTCCCCCCGAGCCGTCTGGACCGATTCCCTTCCGACGGCCTCTGGTACATTATCGAGTACGAAGCGCCCCAGGCTCGTTGGAGCGGGGTCATTGGAAGCTTGTTGCGTGAGAACTGGGCGCCGGAAAGGACCCAGCAGCCAACCCAGAAGTAGTGGAGGCGGTCCCAGGCTGCAGCCGGAGTCCCACCGGAGCGTGCGTTATCACCCGATATCGGTAGCCAACTCCGCGGGCTTGCCCACTGCTCGCTGCTGCAACCGTGCGCGAAGCTCCCGCAGTGTGATCCCGAGGTAACGCGCGAACGTCTCCGCGAGGCTTTCCTGTCCAATTCGGACGAACCCGACCCGTGCGAGCCCGTCCCTAATCAGCTCGTAGGCCGACGGGCCCGAGGGGGCTGGCGCCGGAGGTGCGAGTCTCCGCTCCAGCTCTTGAACCCGCCTGAGGATCGGCTTCATGGGATATTAGCGCTTATTGGCCTACTAGCGCCCGGAGGGCGCCGGAGTTCGTTTGCGCGCGACCACCGCGAGCTACAAAGTCGTTTGTAGTCGGCTAGTTGGCGCCTATGCCGTCTTGCGACGGCGGATCAGACTGAAGGATGCCAGTCCGATGCCGAGTAGGATGAGCGATGTGGGCTCAGGCACCGCATCGTCAGCCAGGACGGAAATGTCGCCGTCGCCGAATATACCCTGGCCTCCATTGAAGCTCCCAATCAGGGCGGTAACGTCCTGGGGCTCCCCCGTCGTCTGAAGGCAGGCTGTGGTCGGTCCGGCGATGCAAGGCGTCCCTATCGCGCTATTGCCCGAGAAGAAGCCATCAAACTCGAGCGAGTCACCTGCATATTCAGGTGAATCGTGACCCGCGTCGCTGAACAGAACGTCGGTAATGATGCCGGCGCCATTCGTGAAATCAATAATGAAGACGGCGCCGAATACCGCCGAGTCCCAATCCAGGGTGGCCGCGACGCCTGTGTCGCCGCTATTGATGGTGCCCGAGAAGGGAGTATAGAAGCCATCCGACGCAATCACCTGGTCGATCACAGCCCCGTAACTCGATAGCGAAGCCGCCAGCAAAATCGCCGTTGCAGCCAGGACCTTCGGCAATGCGTTCATGGTGATCGCCTCCGTGTTGGATTGTGCGTCGAGTCTATACTCTTAGCACATTCTTACAGTCAAGTCCATAGGTTCGAGTACCAGTTCATCGGTGCGGACCCTCGCGATACTGCCGATCAGCCACGGGCCGCGCGCCGCCGGCAACCCCCGCACTTCCAGTTGGCCGTCCTCCGGCGCGCGGAACGGTGAAGCGGACGCCGCCAACACGGCTTCCATCCGTGGCGACGAAGTGGACGTTGATGACCACCGGTTCGCCAGCCGGTATGAGGCGAGTTTCCAGCCGCTCCAAACGCCGAACTAGACTTCTGGTGATCATCTTCGTTGTCTCCGGCCTCCGTCAGCCTCCCACCTGCGCTAGATCCTTCCCAGACAGTTCTTCCCGCGCCGCGCCGGCTGCGACGAGGGCGTCGACCGCTTCCAGCGGTATGCGGCCTGTCTCGCCCTGCGCCTGTCCGCCAAGGAGCCGCTCAATCCTGTGCTCCCAATAATCGCGCCAGTCCTCGGAATGGGGAGCCAAGCCGCTGCTGTCCGTCAGTCGCGTTTCGAGCTTTCGGACTCGCCTGAGAAGATTCGCCATGCCTGCCCGCAATCCGTCACGTTCACTGTATCGGGAAACCTTCGAGCCACCTGTCCAGTGCCTCCTCGGTCACCTCGCCAGGACCCTCGTTGCTTCCGTCCAGCTCCACCATCTCGAACAACGTGCCGTCGGGCCAGAGCGTCCTGGTGCACGTAGCGTTCTCCAAGCTCTTCCCGGCGCCCGCGCTGCACACGAGGATTCGGAAACGGTCTCGCGGCCGGTCCACCGACCCGAATTGGTCCTCAAGCCGGCGGATTCGTCTCATGACCGCAGTCATCGCTGCTGCTCTCCACTGGCCGTCGCTGCTTCAAGTGCCGTCACGCGCGCGTCGATATCTTCGATCTCGATGGCCTTGGCCGTGTGCCCTAACACGATATCCGCGGCGCGGAGCCGCGTGGACGCCGGCGCGCTGGCATCGACCATGATCTTCAGCACAGCGGAAACTGCCGCGCTCGACGCCTGGTGAAGGCGAGCTGTGGCCTGCCCGTAGGCCGCCCGGCGTGCCTTCCGATAGGCGTTGTCGAACTCCGGTTCCTTCATCCAGCGCAGGAGGGTGTTGGGTGCGATCTCGATCGAGCGGGCGGCCTCCTCCAGATTGCGCTGGGTGAGCAGCGCGGCAACCGCCTCCTCCTTCTTCCGCCCGAATTTCGAGCCGTGACCCTTCATCTGACGCAACCTGACGCAATCTGCCGGCCTGCATCGCCGTTCCATCGCCCTGAGCGATTCCCTGCACAATTGCCTTGCTTTTCAATCGCTTCGGAGTGATCCATGTCATGACCGCGCAGAGCGTGGCACCAAGGAGATTCAGAATGACGTTTACGATAGACAGCGACAACAACATCACGGCGTTTGGCTCTGCAGAAGAAGCCGCCGCCGCAACCAGCACCCCCTTCGATACCTTCGCCAGCCAGAAGGAACTGGCGGCGCTGCTCGCCGGCTGGCCAGCCGAGCGCCTGGTGGCCCTCTGGAACAGCCTTCCGGGCGTCGAGCCCGTCGACGGCTTCAAGAGCGCCAAGGTTGCCGCCAAGCGCATCTGGGCGCGCCTCCAGGCCTTTGGCGAAGCTGCGAAGGCTGCCGCAGAACCGTTGAAGCCCAAGGCGCCCAAGAAGGCCAAGGGCCGCGCACAGGCGGCCAAGGGAGCGCCTGCCAAGGGGAAGGCGAGCAAGAAGACCACCCCCGCGAAGAGCGCGCCCAAGGGCAAGAAAGCCGCCAAGGCGAAGGACAGCGCCGGGCCGCGCGAAGGGAGCAAGACCGCCCAGGTGGTCGCCATGCTCCAGCGCAAGAACGGCGCTACGCTGGCCGAGATTATGAAGACGATGGGCTGGCAAAAGCACACGGTCCGCGGGTTCATGGCCGGGGCGATGAAGAAGGCCGGCTACAAGGTCGAGTCCTTCAAACCCGAGGGCGGCGAGCGCACCTACCGGATCAACCCGTAGCATCGCCCGCCCCCTTCCTGGCCCGCCCGGCTCCGGTCGCGGCGGGCTTTTCTGCTTCTCGCTGCCCCACTTCCTGTTCGATCAGCCGCCGCTCCGCGTGCCAGTCCGCGAGCGCCAGGGAGAGCCCTTGCACGTCCGGGTGCCCGGCCCGGAGCTGGGCTTCGATGGCCGCGATCTCCTGGCGGCAACGTGCGATTCATGCCGCCGCCTTCCGGCGCTCCTCGGCGATCTCGTCGAACGTGCGGCCATCGCCGTCGAGCGTGGCCTTCTGGTTGCTTAAAGATTGCCAGCGCTGAACTGCGACATCGATGTACTTGGGATCCAACTCGAGGCCCAGGCAGACGCGCTCAGTGAGCTCCGCGGCGGCGAGGGTCGTCCCTGATCCAAGGAACCCGTCGTAAACCAACTCCCCCCGCCTGGTGTGGTTCAGGATCGGGCGCCGCATCAACTCGACCGGCTTTTGGGTTGGGTGATCGAACTTCTCCTCGTCCGAGCCGCCCATGATGAATTTGGGCGAAGGACAAGCCCAGATCGTGGAGTTCTCGCCGGCCTTGCCGTACCACGGCGCGTTCTTCTTCCGGACGTACCAACATGGCTCATGCTGAAACCAGTAATGCGTGCGCGTGAGCACCGTGCGCTGCTTGTCCCAGATGATCTGCTGGTGGTGCAGGAAGCCGATCCGCAGGAGTCCATCGAGCACTTCGCGCGTGAAGACGCTGGCGTGCCACACGTAAGCGATCTGAAGGCTTGGTACGAGCGCGAACGCCGCCGACCAGTCGGCGCGCGTGTCCCCGGAGATGGTTGTCTCGGTGTGCCCCTCCGTGCGGTGCTTCATGTAGCTGGCTTCCGCAGGTCCGCAGCCATTGAGGCCGGCGCGGTCGCGCCATTCAGAGTCGAGCTCGATCCCGTAAGGAGGGTCCGTGACCATCAAGAACGGTTTGCGGTCGCCCAGCAGCCGCGCCACGGCCTCCGGGCTGGTGGCATCGGCGCAGTGGACCCGATGTTGGTTGCGCCGGTTGCCGCAGAGCCACAGGTCGCCCGGTCGGGACACTGGATTCTCTGGCAGTGGCGGCGCGACGTCGGCTTGCTCGTCGTTGCCCGGGAGGGTCAGAAGGTCTTCCAGTTCTCGGGGATCGAAGCCGGTGAGCGAGAGGTCAAAGTCGGCCGCGGCGAGTTCCTGCAACTCCAGGGAGAGAAGCTCTTCGTCCCAGTCCGCCCACGCCACCGATCGATTCACCATGAGCCGAAAAGCTTTGACCTGGGCCGGCGTCCACTCATCGCAGAGGATGACGGGGATTGCAGTCGTGTCTCCACCGGGCCACGATCCCAGCCTGCGCGCGGCTTTCAGGCGCAGATGGCCATCCACGACCTCGCCGTCGCTGCGCGCCAGCACCGGCACCTTGAAGCCGAATTCGCGGATGCTGCTGCACATGCGATCCACCGCGGCGTCGTTCTTGCGGGGATTGCGGGCGTAGAAGACGAGCCGGTCGATGGGCCAAACCTGAACTTGGGGGGAGATCGTTGTCTGCGCAAGCATGCCTCACCTTCCGATACATCAAAAGTGGAGGTGCCTTTCGGAGGGTGCGCTTTGCGCTGGCCTGTCGAACCGAGCCTCTAGGGCGATTATACTCCCAGAACAATTCGATGTACAGGTGTTTTGGACGCCTTGGCTGTGGTGCTCGCGAGAACTGTGCGCCTTGATACACTTCAGCCATCAGCATGTTGACCTCAGCAGCGCTTCGCGGTGGGTTGGCGGTCTGCTATCTGCTGTTGGGCATCTTCGTTCTTGCAACTGGGCACACCCATGGACGAACTTTCGTTGGCATAGCTTTCCTGGTGCTGGGCACCTGGTATGCCGCCGGCTTTGTCGCTCAAAGAAGGACTGTGCGCTAAGCTCCCAACTTCCTGATGAGCCGGTTCGCAGGCAACGCCGCGGTGCTGGGACCAGTTCCTGGCGGCGCCGCTATTGTGCCGGCGGGCGCGAACGGCGCCATCAGCATCTTCGTCATCAAGCAGACCCGCGTGATTCTGGATATCAACGGGTATCTTGCACCCTGACGCTTCAACTCAGCTTTTGCGCGCAATGAGACCCAGGACGGGCATCAGCAGCAGGAGGAAGAAGACGACCCCCAGTGTCCAGTTCAGCCACTTCTTCCCGGGCCGATTGACCCAATAGCAGAGCAGCGCGGAGAGCAGGAGCGCCTGGGGCACAACCTCCAGCCACCCTCTCATCTGACCCAGGATGGGCAGGCGGGTGTAGATCATTCCCTCTACCGATCCGGGCGCCGGTCCGAACGTGGAGAGGATGCCGAGCGCTACCAGAATCCACCACATGAGCAGCCAGCCGTTCTTCTTCCCGAACAGACTCTCTCGCAGTGGATAGAAGACCAAGGCGAATACCAAGCCCCGAATCGGCTGGAACAACGGGCCCGCCATAACCCACGGATCACTGATTTGTCGCATCCAACAGGCCACCTCGGGGCGGGCGAAGGCGGCCCTGTAGTCAAGGAAGAAAGAGGCAAGCAGTCCCATGAAGAAATAGGTGATGGTGTGCGCCACGACGGTCCTAGCGACCAGTCCCCGAAAGTGTGGTTGAGGGGTGTCCATTTGGTCATTCGAGCACGGGCGTGCGCCGGAATCAAGCATGGATCGTCTACCAGGGCTGACACGCGGGAGTTCTGCGAACGGGAAGTTCTTGCGTTGGTACGGCAGGCCAGTCAGCAGTTGACCAATTCGTGGCGGATCGTGCGAAGCACTGGGGGGAAACTGGGGGTACCCCAGGGGATAAGGATAAGGAAATATGGGTAAGGATGGGTAAATCGCGATGGGCGCACCCAGCTTGGGCGTGGCGCGGCAAGTGGCGTGTTTGCTAAGGGGTGCGTTGAAACTAAAGGACTTATTTTGGCTCCTCAGGTAGGACTCGAACCTACAACCCTTCGGTTAACAGCCGAATGCTCTACCATTGAGCTACTGAGGAGCAACTGGTTGACAGTCCTCATTAAAACAAACCGGACGGCGGAGTGTCAACCTTAGGTAGTGGGGTCATGACCCCACTACCCAACCTTAGAAGCGGCCGTCGTTTCTTTGGGATGCGGTGCGCCGGCCCCGGTTGTTCGCACGGCCGCGCGGGTTGAAAATGGGACAGGCGCATGCACGTCTACGTGGGTCTTTCCTACCTCGCTTGGGCGGTCATCGGCTGGGGCGGAGTCGCCGGGACCTTGCCGAACACGAGGCTTTCATGCGCCCCGCCGACGTTCGCAGGACGCTCGTTCACCTCCGCGACGTCGACCGCGTGGCTATTGTGTTGGGCGCCGCCGGCGTGGTTTCGCTCCTGCTGATCGCGGCCGCCTGGGCCTTCGGCTGGCTTTGAGCTTCCCCGGCCGTCTCTCCGGCGTCCGGCTGCCGCTTCTGCACAACGGCGGGCTTGTAATGGTTCTGAGCACCGCCCGCCGCAACCACCTGTCCCCTCTCGCTGAACGAGTCGTGCGGGCTCTTCGGCTGGCTTTGAATGTCGGTCCGCCCGGACCCTCATGCTAAAATTGTTAGTTCTTCATGCAACTTGAGAAAGTCTATGAGCCCCAACGGTTTGAACCGCACTGGGCAGCCTGGTGGATCGACTCCGGCATCTTCCGCGCCGGAGGGGCCGCCGGCCGTTCGTTCTCGCTCGCCATTCCCCCTCCCAACGTAACCGGCTCGCTGCACATCGGGCACATGCTCGAGCACACCGAGATCGACGTCACCGTCCGCTGGCACCGCATGCGCGGCGACAACACCCTCTGGCTCCCCGGCACCGACCACGCCGGAATCGCCACCCAGATGCTGGTCGAGCGCAAGCTGACCGCCGAGGGCATCGACGGCCGCCAGCTCGGCCGCGCCGAGTTCGAGAAGCGAGTCTGGGAATGGAAAGAGCGCTACGGCGGAACGATCAAGGCCCAGATGATCCGCATGGGCGCCAGTTGCGATTGGAGCCGCGAGCGATTCACGCTAGATCCCGGCCTCTCGCGCGCCGTGCGCGAGGTCTTCGTCCGCCTCTATGAGAAGGGCCTCATCTACCGCGGCGAGTACATGGTGAACTGGTGCCCGCGCTGCCAGACCGCGCTCTCCGATCTCGAAGTCACGCACGATCCCAAGCCCGGCAACCTCTGGCACATCCGCTATCCCGTCAACGGAACGAACCGTGTGCTGGTGGTCGCCACCACGCGGCCGGAAACCATGCTCGGCGACACCGCCGTCGCCGTCAATCCGAAGGACAAGCGCTACCTCGACCTGCACGGCGCCACGGTCCGTCTGCCTCTCATGAACCGCGACATTCCGGTGATCGCCGACGAGGTGGCCGACCCCGAATTCGGAACCGGCGTCGTAAAGGTCACGCCCGCCCACGACCTCAACGACTTCGAGGCCGGCCGCCGCCACAACCTGCCGAAGATCCAGGTGATCGACGAAACCGGCCGCATGACCCCGGCTGCCGGCGCTTACGCCGGGCTCGACCGCATGACGGCGCGCGAACGCGTGGTCGACGACCTCGGGAAGCTCGGCCTGATCGAGAAGATCGAACCCTACGAGCTAAGCCTCGGCCGCTGCCAGCGCTGCAAGACGCCGGTCGAGCCGCTAGTCTCCACGCAGTGGTTCGTGAAAGCGAAGCCATTGGCGGAGCCGGCCATCAAGGTTGTGGAAGAGGGCCGCATCCGGTTTACGCCGGACAACGTCACCAAGACTTATTACGAGTGGATGTATAACATCCGCGACTGGTGCATTTCGCGCCAGCTCTGGTGGGGCCATCGCATCCCCGCCTGGTATTGCCGCGATTGCGGCCAGATCGTCGTTTCGCGCACCGACCCCAACGCCTGCCCGTGCGGATCGGCCCGCCTCGAGCAGGATCCCGACGTGCTCGACACCTGGTTCAGCTCCGGGCTATGGCCGTTCTCCACGCTAGGCTGGCCGGACCAGACCGAAGACCTCAAAACTTTTTACCCCACGTCGCTGATGATCACCGGTTTCGACATCCTGTTCTTCTGGGTGGCGCGGATGATCATGCTCGGCCTCGAATGTACCGGAGACGTGCCGTTTCGCGAGGTCTACATCCACGCCCTGGTGCGCGATGCCGAGCGGCAGAAGATGTCCAAGACCAAAGGCAACGTGGTGGACCCGCTTCTGGTCACCGAGAAATACGGCACCGACGCCGTGCGCATGGCCTTCCTGCGCGCCGCCGCCCCGGGCACCGACATCGTCTTTACCGACGAGCGCATGGAGAGCGCCCGCAACTTCGCCAACAAGATCTGGAACGCCGCGCGCCTGATCTTCATGAACATGGAGCGCTCGGGCATCTCGAGTTGGGTGCCCGCGGAAGGCGCCGCCCTGCTGCCGGAGTTCAACTCTCCGGGCCTCGAAGCGCCGCTCGAGGACCGCTGGATCTTCAGCCGGCTGAATCAATGCGCGGACCTGATGAACCGCGCCATCGACCGTTACCGTTTCCATGAGGCCGCCGAGCTGGTCTGGCAGTTCTTCTGGCACGAGTTCTGCGACTGGTATCTCGAAATCAAGAAGCTGCGGTTCGAGCCCGACTCGGGCCTGACCACCGACTGGCGCAACCTGCTCACCGTTTTCGAGGCGGCCCTGCGGCTCCTGCATCCCATCATGCCGTTCCTCACCGAGGAGCTGTGGCAGAGGCTCCTGGCGAACGCCGGTGAGCGGCCCGTTTCCATCGCCGTCGCCTCCTACCCCGAGTACGATTCTCATGCCGCGGATCACGCCGCCGAGCGCGACATGCAGATCCTCCAGGACATTGTTGTCATGGTCCGCAACCTGCGCGCCGACTTTGCGCTCGATCCCAAGCAGGAGTTCGATGCCGTGCTGGTTTCCTCCGGCGCGGCGGCCGAGGTGGCGCGCGCGCAACTCGGCGTCATCCAAGGGTTCGCCAGGGTGACGCTCGATGTGCGTTGCGACGGCGCCGGAGCCGCGGGCGTGAAGCGCTCCACGTCCGGCTTCGACCTGGTGCTCGATGTGCCCGCGGCGCAAGCCGAGATCCTCCGCAAACGGTTGGAGAAGGAGAACGAACAGCTCGAAAAGAACATTGCCAATTCGAACCGCCAGCTCGCCGACGAGACGTTCCTGGCGCGGGCGCCGGAACACGTGGTAGAGTCCATTCGCCAGAAGCTGGCCGGCTACGAGGACCAGCTAAAGAAGAACCGAGCCACTCTGGACGGGCTGAACTGATGTCTTCGTGGCGCACGCTTCAGCGTGCCGCGTCGAGACTCGTCTCGACGCTTGCGTGCGCCGGCAAGGCTCTTGGCCACGAATGCACACGAATGCACACGAATAACCCATTTGCCTTCCATTCGTGTCCATTCGTGTCCATTCGTGGCCAGTTCTGTTTTGGCCCCCTTCAGTGGCCTCTCGAGCCTGCTCCACGGTCAGCAGGACACTAGCCCATGCCTTTCGACGTTCGCCATCCCGAAATCGTCCAGATCGTCAAGCACGCGCTCGAGGAGGACATCGGCACGGGCGACGTCACCTCCGACGCGTGCGTCCCGGCGTGGAAGCGCGCGCAGGGGCGGTTCGTGGCGCGGGAGCCGATCGTCGTCGCCGGGGTGGAGTTGCTGCCGCTGATCTACGAGCTGCGCGGCGGCAACGAGGAAGTCAAGCTGGTGCGGCAGAGCGGCGACTCGGTCGACCAGGGCGACGTACTGGCCACCGTCCGCGGCCGCGCCCGCGCGCTGCTCGCCTGCGAGCGGGTGGCGCTGAATTTCATGCAACGGTTGGGCGGAATCGCCACGCTGGCCCGCAGCTACGTGGACGCGGTAGCCGGAACGAAGTGCCGCATTCTCGACACGCGCAAGACTACGCCCGGCCTGCGGCGCCTGGAGAAAATGGCCGCCGAGGCGGGTGGAGTCATGAACCACCGCCTCGGTCTCTTCGACGCCATTTTGATCAAGAACAATCACATCGAGGCGGCGGGCGGCGTCAGGCCCGCGCTCAAGCGCGCGCTGGCCACCGGCCTCCCGGTCGAAATCGAGGTGCGCACGCCGTCGGAGCTGGACCAGGCGCTAACCGGCGGCGCCAAGCATTTACTGCTCGACAACCTCACGCCCAGCCAGGCCGCCGAGCAAATCCGCTACATCGCGGGCCGCGCCACGGTGGAACTCTCCGGCGGCATCACGCTCGAAACCATCCGCGAATATGCCGAAGCCGGCGCCGACTTCATCTCCTGCGGCGCCATCACCCACTCGGCCACCGCCGTCGATATCAACTTCCGCCTCGAGCTCAGCCTGGCCCCGGAGGAAGGCTCGCAATCGAAGACCGCCGATCCGGTGTCACGCGCTCAGTAAGACTCCCGGGGCACGTACTGTGCTATGCCGAGCGCCGAATCGGGACGAACCGGATTTCGGCCCGCTGATTCAACGCGGCTCCGATCCTGCGCAGCATCCCCAGCGAGTGGCCTTCGTAATCCGCGTCCTCGAGGCGGCAGATGACCGACGCGGTAGTGCCGATGAGTTCAACCTGGCAGCCATGTCAAACCTCCTCATAGGTGTGTCTCTCCGGATTCGCCGCGAACCGCCTCTTGCGCTCGAGGCGCGATCGATCTCCTTCGGCGCGACCGCCCGTTCCTTCAATGTGCCCGTATCATACTATGAATTGTGGCGCACGCTTCAGAAGCTGCCGAGAAGTCCAGGAACACTGGGCCGCCGATGAACGCAGATCAACGCGGATGAATCACTTGTCTTCAATCCGCGTTGATCTGCGTTCATCGGCGGCCTTCAATTGTTCCAGCCTTTTTCACCAGCCTTCTCAGCTTGCCAGGGACTCTGCCAGCAACCTCCGAAACGCGCGCCACGGGACTGATGGATGCCCCTTAACCTCGACCTGATCCGCACCGCCTCTCCCGGCCGCGAGCTGGTGTGGCTCGAACGCTGCGGCTCCACCATGACCGAAGCCGCTCGGCTCGCTCGCTCCGGCTGCCCGGCCGGCTCGGTTGTCGTGACCGAGGAGCAGACCGCGGGGCAGGGACGGCTCGGGCGCGCCTGGCATTCGGAACGGGAAGCCGGCCTCTACGTCACCATCGTGTTGCGCCCGGGCCTCGCCGAGGAGAACGCGCGCGTGCTCTCGATGGCCTTGGGCCTCGCCACCGCCGAGGCCATCGCGCGCGTCGCTGATCTGCGTACGGATCTGCGCTGGCCCAACGACGTTTTGATCGCCGAGAAGAAGTGCGCCGGCATTCTGGTGCAGGCCGAGGGCCCCGCGTTCCTGGCCGGAATCGGAATCAACGTCAACCACACGTCGTTCCCGCCGGCGCTCGCGGCCAGCGCCACCTCGTTGCGCTTGGCCGCCGGACGCCCGCAATCCCGCGAGCTGCTTCTCATCCACCTGCTCGAAACTACGGACAGCTTCACGCGCATGTTGGTCGAGGGCGGCCGCGAGCCGATTCTGCGTATGTTCGCGCGGGCGTCGAGCACCGTAAGCGGCAAACGCGTGACCGTGGACCAGGGCGGCTCGGCGCTCGAAGGCGTGACGGACGGCCTCGACCCCTCCGGCTTCCTCCTCCTGCGCCTCCCGGACGGATCGAGAACGACTATACTGGCCGGAGGCGTAAGACCGGCGTAAACCGTCATGCTCCTCGCACTCGATGCAGGCAACACCAACATCACCGTGGGCGTCTTCGACGGCCGGCGGTTGATCGCGCACTGGCGCCTCCGCACCGTCCACGACCAGACCGCGGACGAATGGGGCATCCTGCTGCGCAACCTGTTCGCGCTGACGTCGCTCGACCTGGCGGGCGTGGACGGGATCATCGTCGCCAGCGTGGTGCCGCCGCTCAATTCCGCGCTCGCGCTCATGGCCCGGCAGTACTTCAACACCGAGGCGCTCTTCATTACGCACGAAACCGACACCGGCCTGCGCATCTGTTACGACAACCCCCGCGAGGTCGGCGCCGACCGCATCGTCAACGGCGTGGCAGCCTTCGCGAAGTACGGCGGGCCGTGCGTGGTGGTGGATCTGGGCACCGCCATCACGTTCGACGCCATTTCGGCCCAGGCAGAGTATCTGGGCGGCATCATCTGCGCCGGCATCGGCATCGCGGTCGAAGGACTGTTCGCCAAGACCGCGCGACTGCCCCTGGTGGATGTGCGCGAGCCCGAAAAGCTGATCGGCACCAACACCGTGGGCAGCATGCAATCCGGCCTCTACTACGGCGCGATCGCGGTCATCGACGGCATCCTCGAGCGCCTCATCGCGGAGATGGGGCCCCAGACGCGCAGCGTCGCCACGGGCGGCCAGGCCCGCCTGGTCACTCCCGGTTCGCGCTACCTCAAGGAAGTGGACGAGGATCTCACGCTCGAGGGCCTGCGCATCGTCTGGGAACGGATCGGCCGGCCGTGACGCCCGAAGACTGGGGCCTGAACTACTTCAACTATTTCACCGAAATCGAGGAGCATTTCCAGCGTGCGCGCGGCACCGGGCTGTTCCTGCTATCGCCTCTCGATTGGGCGCTGGCCGAAAGCTGGAAGAATGCGGGAGTGCCGCTCGAGGCCGTGCTGCGCGGCATCGACGAGGCGTTCGAGAAGTGGCGCAGCCGGAAGTCGAAGATCCAGACGGTCAACTCGCTCGCCTATTGCTCCCAGGCAGTGCTCGAGCAGGCGCAGCAGATGGCGGGCGGCGCCGCTAGCGCGAAGGGTCCGGTAGCGCCGCCGTTTCCGGCCGAGGATCTGCGCTCCTACCTGGAGCGGAATGCGGCGGTGCTGGAGGGCCGGTTTCCGGAAACGGCCGCGACCTTGCGGGGCCTGGCGGCCGAGGCCGAAACGCATCTCGCCAATCTGGAGGACCTGGAACGCCGCCTCACGGTCCTCGAAGAGAAGATGATCGCGGCCGCGCGCGTGTCGCAGCCGGAAGAGGACCTACTCGCCGCCCGCCGCGAGTTCGACCTGCAACTGCGCCCCTATCGCGGCAAGATGTCCGTCGAGCAGATCGCGCTGCTCGAACGCCAGTTCCTGGACCGCCGTCTGCTCGAAGCCTCCGGCCTACCGCGGCTCAGTTTGTTCTATCTGCGGTAGGGGTCTTGGGCGAGGCGAGGAATCCCTTGACGCGCGCCTCGCAGCTCTTGCTCTTGAAAGTGACGATGGCGGCAGGGTTATCGAGTTGCCCTCCGGCCAACACCGTCGAGTAGATCGTTACCTTCTCGTAGTTCCTGGTAGTCCGGCAGATGCCCATGCATTCGGACAGGCTGCCGAGCGCCAGCCCTCTCGAAGCCGGGGGGACCGCTTTGTCAATGACGGCGATCAGGTCCTCTTCCGTCTTCGGCCCCGAGATGGTGAGCACACAAACTTCGCCCTTCGGTCCCTCGATCGCCGTAATCGTCACTCCGGGGCGAACGACATAGCTCCCCGCGACGGGCTTGCCGTAAAGGGCCCGCAAGCTCCCCTCGCTGACTTGCCCGAAGCCGGCCGCTACAAGCGCGAGCCAGGAAATCGCCACGCACCAGCGCCCTTTCGTGGATCGCATGCGCACCGCGCGCACCGATCCCATCCTGGCGCTGCCCTTCGAGTAGGGAGGCGACCTAGTCGCGGCTCCCCATCGCGTAGCCCACCCAGATCGTCCCTTGCGGCACCATATTGCTGCCGAACTGGTTGTTGAGCCCGGGCACGTAATGGAAATCGAACTGCGGGCGGATGAAGATGTGACTCGTCACGTAGAGAGACACGCCGACGCCTGCGTGGACCTGGAAGTGGCTCCAGTTCGCCAGAGGCTGGTTCTGGCTCACGCAGCTAGTGCCGATGCAACCTGTGGAGGTCTCGATGTAGCTGGTCCGGGCTCCGCCGATTCCACCCTGCAACTGAAGGGCGAACCTCTTCTCGCTCAGCGGCACGTAGATGCCGTTGAAGTCGTAAAAGATCTGGCGGGACTGCGCAAAGGTCCCGTAGTCGGTCCGTGTGGGCTGGAAGCTGACCTCTGTCCCGATGCCGTACCGTTTGTTGAGCATCACATCTGCGCCAAAGCCCATGAACAACCCGCTTAGGGTAGGCAGGCAGTTCGCGCCGGTCGCACAGCCCCAGCCGCTGGTGTTCACGGGGTTGGTGTTGGCGGAGTCGTGGGCGGATCCGAAACCGATACCGATGTCCGCTGAGGTCTGCGCACTGGCAAGCGCGGCGCAGAGAACTAGCAGGGAAACAGGTGCAATGTAGCGCCAAAATGCTCTCACTTCAGGATCTCCTCTCTCGAGTGACTGCGCCCACAATTTGGAACCGTGTGCGCCTTCTTATGGTTACGACGTTCAGTCCGGGACGGAGGTTTCACCTCTATAGTACAAGGATGTGAATCTCGCCGGGGCCATGGACCCCACGGACCAGGATCTGCTCGATGTCCGCCGTGCGGCTGGGCCCGGTAATCAGCACCAGAGAGCTGGTGATTTCGCCCGGCCGCGGGACCATCATAAACAACTCGTCGAGCCCGCTCAGGATTCTGGCCCGCGGGACGACGGCGATATGCACCGGCGGCAGCAGCGAGACCATGCGCGCCTCTTCGGGAGACGCCAGCATCACCAGCGTTCCCGTATCGGCCAGGGCGTAGTCGGCGCTCGTGATGCCGAAAGCGGCCGAGGCGCAGGCTTGCCGCAGCGCCTCGCCGTCCGTGAACCCGTTTTGAACCGCGGCCAGGCCGGCGATGCCGCACTCTCGCAAAAGGGGCGCATTGGAGGCGACCGCTGGTCCCCCGCCAATCACGGCCGCAACGTATTCCCGCGCCTCTGCGGGCGAGTCGGCCAGAAACGTCTTGCCAGCCAGGCCCGAGACGGCTCGGAAAAGCGCCTCGATCCGGGCTTCCACTCCCACCTCCGGAATCCGGATCCGCGCCGCGGGCGCCGCCGGGTGGTCCTCTCCGCCGCCAAGAGCCGCACGCGCCTGCTGGAGGATCTGCTCCCGCGCCGTCATTTTGCCGCCGCCTTTCTGCGCTCGCGCCACAACTGGCGGAAACTCTTCCCGACCGGCGGCAGATCCCGCTGGCTGAGCCAGGCCCGCAAAGGGCCGTGGTTGAGAAGTCCGGGCGCCCGGGAGAACCAGTGCTCGCCGGGCAGCACCGCCGAAGCCATCAGACCCGCCATTTCGTAAATCCTGGGGTGCCGCATGACCCAGGCCCAGGCGCGGAAGCCCAGCCGCTCCATCCGGCCCTCGCCGCGCCCGGCCTCGGCCGCGTGAACCTCCGTGCGCAGTTCCAGAAGCAGCTTCGGAATGTCGATTTTGACCGGGCATACCTCGCCGCAAGCGCCGCATAGGCTCGAGGCGAACGGCAGCCACGGCTCGTGCGCCACGCCCATGTACTGTGGCGTGAGGATCGCTCCGATCGGCCCCGAGTAGACCCACGGATAGTTGTGCCCGCCGATCTTGCGGTAGACCGGGCAATGGTTCAGGCACGCGCCGCAACGGATGCAATAGAGCGATTGCCGCTTCTCGCGGTCCGCCAGCAGGCGCGTGCGGCCGTTGTCGAGCAGCACGATATAAAGCTCGTCAGGCCCGTCGATCTCCGTGGCGCGTCGCGGCCCGGTGAGAAACGAGGTGTAAACCGTCAGCGCCTGCCCGGTGCCGCTGCGGCCGAGCAGCTTCAGGAAGACGGCCAGGTCCTGAGCCCGCGGAATCATCTTCTCGATCCCCGCGATCGCCACGTGGACCTTCGGCGCCGTGGTGGTCAGGCGTATGTTGCCCTCGTTCTCCACGATGGTCACAGCGCCGGAATCCGCGATCAGGAAGTTGGCGCCGGAGATTCCGATATCGGCTGCCAGGAATTTCTCGCGCAGCACCTTGCGCGCGATGCGGGTCTGCTTCTCTATCTCTTCTTCCCGGGGGACACCGAGCTTCTCGGTGAACAGGTCCGCTACCTGGTAGCGCGTCTTGTGCAGCGCCGGGGCCACGATGTGATACGGCCGCTCGCCGGCAAGCTGGATGATGAACTCGCCCAGGTCCGTCTCCACCGGCTCCAGATCGTGGTGCGCCAGCCGCTCGTTCAGGTCGATCTCCTCGGTGGTCATCGACTTCGATTTCACCAGCAGCCGGGCGTTCTTCCTTTTCGCCAGTTCCCACACGAAGTCCGCTGCCTCGGCGGCGTCGCGCGCCCACACTAACTGTGCGCCGTGAGCCTTGGCGTTGGACTCGAACTGCTCCAGGTAGAAACCGAGGTTCTCGATGGTGTGCCGCTTGATCAGGTTGGCTTGGGTGCGCAGCTCTTCGAACTCCGGCAGCGTCGCCAGCGCGGTGCGGCGGTGGTCCGCCAGGCGCGCCGTGGCCGAGTAGATGGCCGTCTGCAGGCTCGGATTTACCAGCGTCTCGTGGAACTTCTCTTCGGGTCGGCCGGGCATCGTTCTCCTCAGCGGTGCGCCAGCACTTCAGCCAGGTGCAGCGTTTCGACCGGCAGTCCGGCCCGCGACAGCGCGCCGCGGATCTGCATCAGGCAGCTCACGTCGATACCCACCACCGCCTCGGCTCCGCTGCGGACGATCGAGTCGACCTTGGTGCGCGCCATTCCTCCGGAAACCTCCGGGAATTTCACCGCGAACGTTCCGCCGAAGCCGCAGCACTCCTCGGCCGTGTCCATCTCGCGCAGCGTCAGGCCGCGCACCCGGGAGAGCAACCTCCGCGGCCCCTCCTTGATGCCCAGTTCGCGCAGACCATGGCAACTGTCGTGGAAGGCGACTGCTTTGTCGAGCCGCGCGCCGACATCCTCCACCTGGGCGACCTCGGTCAGGAACTTCGAGAACTCCCACACCCGTCCCTCGATTCCCTCGCACTCGTCCCCGAGCAGCTCCTTGTAATGGTGCGCGATCATCGACGCGCAGGAGCCCGAGGGCACCACGATTCGTTCCGCGTCCCGGAAGACCCTGAGCCAGTGACGCGCCACCGAGCGCGCCTCGTCGCGGTAGCCGGTGTTGAAGGCCGGCTGGCCGCAGCAGGTCTGCTCCTCCGGAAAATCGACTTCATACCCCAGCCGTTCCAGCACCGTCGCCATCGCCAACCCGACCTGTGGAAAGAGCTGATCCACAATGCACGTGACGAAAATCGAGACCCGTGACATGCTACCGAATTCTAGCAGGTCCCCGGCGGCAACCGGTTGGGCGCGCCGCAACACAGCACCGAACCGCGACCGTGAGGGAGCGGACTCCCACGTGGACCGGCGTTTCTTGGCGCCCCAGCCATGTGGCGCGGGCGGTTCCGCCTGCGTCCGGCGCTAAAATGGAACCAATGGGCTGGGTTCTGTTCCTCGCATTAGCCGCCGCATCTCTTCCGCAGTCATCCGTGCGCGGCAAGCTCGTTCAGAGGGAAGGAAAGCCGCCCGCCATCGAGACCACGGGTCACGATCTCGTCGCGGTGGAAGGCGAGCCTGAGACGCTCGCGGTTCTGAATGACAAGCGCTTGGCCGGATTCGACATCGAGCTCGTGGGGCACTACGACGCGCCCGGCCGCTTCACTGTCGGGCCGTTTTACACTTCGACCTCGATCATTGTCCACAAGGACGGCAAGCGCTACAGCGTCAGCTACTGGTGCCCCATCTGCTCCATCCGAGCCTACACTCCGGGCAAATGCGTCTGCTGCCAGCAGGAAACTCACCTGGATCTTCAGGAATTGAAACCGTAGTCAGCCGTCAGAAGCTGTGAAGAAATCATCAGCTCTGAAGGCTGATGGCTGATGGCTGACGGTTGACGGCTGACGGCAGACGGCTACCTCCCCAGCCACTCCATCATCGCCCCTAGCGCCCGCCCGCGATGGCTGACCGTCAGCTTGCGCTCGCCGCTCACCTCGCCGAACGAGCAGCCGAACGGCGGGTAGTAAAACAACGGGTCGTATCCAAAGCCGTTCGGCCCCCGCGGCGCATCGAGAATAGAACCCTCGACCACTCCCCGAAACGTGCGCACCAGCCGGCCCTTCTCGGCCAGCGCAATCGCGCACACGAAACGCCCGCCGCGCTGAGCCGCATCGCCGAGCCTTTCGAGCACCAGGCGGTTGTTGTCTTCGTCGCTCGCATCCGGCCCCGCGAACCGCGCCGAGAGCACTCCCGGTGCGCCGCCGAGCGCGTCCACTTCCAGGCCCGAATCGTCCGCGAACAGCATGCCCGGCGCATGCGCGCTGTAGTAGAGTGCCTTCTGAACCGCGTTTTCCTCGAACGTCTGCCCGGTCTCTTCGGGAGGTTCGATGGCGCCCAGGTCCGCAAGCGGGACGATCTCGAACTTCCCGCCGCCCAGCCGCTCCGCCGCCAGGCGGAACTCGCGCAACTTGCCGGGGTTGGTCGTAGCGCAGTACAGCGTCACCCGCCCAGGGCCTCCCGCTGGACCTTGACCAGGCTGCTGGCGCCCCGGCGCGCCAGCGCCAGCAGTTGGGCGAGTTGCGCGTCGTCGAAGGATTTCTGTTCCGCCGTGGCCTGGACCTCGACGAAGCGGCCCGCGCCCGTAATCACCACGTTCATATCGACCTCGGCGCGCGAGTCCTCTTCATACGCCAGGTCGATCATCGGCTCTCCTCCGATGATGCCGACGCTCACCGCCGCCACCGAGTCCCGGATCGGCGAAGCCCGCAGCACGCCGAACTGCACCAACTGTTGCACGGAGATCGAGAGCGCGACGAAAGCGCCCGTGATCGCCGCCGTGCGCGTCCCGCCGTCGGCTTGCAGGACGTCGCAGTCGAGAATGATCGTGCGCTCGCCCAGCGCCGCCAGGTCCACCACCGAGCGCAGCGAGCGGCCGATGAGCCGTTGTATCTCCTGCGTGCGGCCCGATGGGCGCACGGTTTCGCGCGGCGACCGGGAAACGGTGGCTCTAGGCAGCATGGCGTATTCCGCCGTCACCCATCCCTTCCCGCTGCCGCGCAGGAACTGCGGCACGGTCTGCTCCACCGAGGCCGCGCACAGCACGCGCGTGCTGCCCACCTCGATCAGCGCCGAGCCTTCCGCCGTCAGCAGGTATCCCGTCTGGATTTCCACCGGACGCATCTGGTCCGGCCTTCGGCCGTCAGCCCGCATGTCCCAGCGCTCCTTTCAAGAACCCGTAGAACAGCAGCAGCAGCAGAGACATCAGCGCGACCAGGAAAACGATGCACGGGATGGCGCCGCGCTTGCGCTCCCCCTTTCCGCCCTTGCCTTTGGCCTTGGCCGCTTTGTACTTCGCCATTATGAGTCCGCCTAAAACCTTCCCGGCTTCAAGTAGGATGCCGCGCGGTGGAAGAACTCCTCCAGCGTCTGCAGGCTGGTCTGGCCCAGGTTGCGTAAGGTGATGGCCACCACGGGCCGCCCGCGCTCCGCCAGCGCAATCTGGGTCGCCAGGAACTGCGCCACGTGATAGTCGGGGGCGTAACGTGCCGCCGCCAATGGCTCCTGTGCCTCCGAGAGTAGCACGGTCGACAAGCAGCGGCCGTGGCCCAGGATCGTCTCGTGGCAGGAGTGGATCGCGGCCGGGCCCTCCTGGACGTCGGCGGGCATGTTCAAACGCCTCTCGAACAATCCATCGGCCGCGCGGTCGAGGATCCGCCGCACGGCCACTCCCGCGGGTGAATACCGTGTGTCTCCGAAGAACGTCAGGTCGCCGTACTCGATGCGCCGCTCGGCAACCAGGTTGCGGAGGATCGCCGCGTAAAGCTGTGGCGCATCCATTCCATTCGGCTCGAAGTTCAGATCGAGGCGATCGTAGTGCAGGATGAGGTCGCCGCGAAACGCGACCTGGCGTTTCGACGAGACCATGGACTTCCAGCATGCCGTGTGCGCGGTGCCGCCCGCTTCCTGTGCCTCGCCGTATATGCGGCTCGCGATCGCTTCCTGCAAATCCGCTCCGGGCCGCGTGGCGAAGTTCAGCCCGCGCAGCCAGGCCAATCCGAACACGCAGTAGTGGACGACCTGCATATACCGCGAGAGCAGCGAGCCGCGCGGCAAAGTCAGAACCGCCAGTGGGTACCCCGCCCGGCGCAGCAGCGCGATCTTCGCCGTGTCCGGCCCCGGCATGCCGCTGACCCGAACGGCAACAAAAACGCGGTCCTGTTGCGGGTCTCTAGGGGGACGGTAGTTCGCCAGCCGCGGCCTTGCGCACGGCATGATCTTCAAGCCCAGTTTCTCGCTCTGGCCCAAGGCTTCCTCGAAACGCTGCTTGGTCCACATCGCGGCGCCGGCCCAGTCCTTCGGCAGCACCAGCGTGACCTTGTCGCGGCCCGCCCCTCCCTGCGCGTGCAGAAAGGACGCCAGCCGCCAAGCGGTGTAAATGTCTTTTTCGCTCAGGCAGGCGTTCCGGATCCACGCGCCCAGGTCCACGCGCGCTAGCGCCAGCGGGTAGAGACTGCCCCGCGCCAGCGGCCCGCCATGCCGTCCTGCCACGACGCCGTCAAGCGGCAAGGCCGCCCGCCGATAGCCGCGCTCGCGCGCCAGGCCGTCGAGCAGCGAGCCCTCCGCCGCCAGCGAGAGAAAATGAGCGCGGCCGTCGATGCGATGCCGGTCATACAGGTTCGCCAGCTTCTGCAGGGCGACCACCGGCTCGTAGGAAGTCATTCCGGTCGTCGTCCCCACCACCAGGGCGCTGCGCAGGACCGCGGAGATGGAGAGTCCGCTCCGGCGCTCGATATCGTCCAGGATCGCTTTCAGCTTGACGGGATCCGCCGAATCGAGAACGTAACAGCGCGGGCCGCGCTTGAGGAGGCCGGCCGCATGGTACATCCACGCGTCCGCGGCCGCAGCTCCCACCCCGGCCCACAGCAGAAACCGCAGCGGCGCCTGGTGCGCGCTCTTGATCGCCGCGCGCAGCTCGGCCGCTTCGGCGGTCACCTGCCCGGCCCACTCCGGGTGCTTCTCCGCGTTCCACGCCGCGCTGAATACGCCGTAGCAATTCCGCGTGACGCGCCCGGCGCCATCGAACTCCATCCCGATCGACGCCAGCGGGTCGGAGGCATCCACCGTCTTGAGCCTGCCGAGAATCCGCTCGGTGCCGAATTTCTGGAAGAAGGACTCGGAGACGTCTCCCGGCGAGTCGTTGGCGAGCGAGAGCAGCACCTAATCGTTGTATCACAGAACCGCGTGGCGCACGCCGTAGGATAAGCTTCAGCTTGTCCCCGCCGCATCACGCGCTTGTTTGGTCCGTGTCTGTCTCGAACGCGATCACGCAGTCTTCCGGGCTCCAGCCTTTGTTCGTCGCCGTGGTGGTGATGCCGCCCGATGGCATGCGCTCGTAAGGGAACGCGCTGCCGTCCTCGACCACGTACGCCCGCCGGATCTCGCCCTTGACCGTGTAATCCATCCTCAGGCTCGTGCCCGGAAGCCAGTTGAAGATGTGCAGGAACCACGTATTGCCGCGCGCGGTGGACGCCGTCGCCGTGTAATACACGCCTGGCCCCGGCCGCGTGCCATGGATCGCCGTGCCGTTCTTGTTCAGCCATGTTCCCACCGCGTGCAGGCGATCGGCGAACTCCTGCTGCACGACGCCCGTCGGTTTTGGCCCCACGTTCAGCAGCACGTTGCAGTCGGCCCCGGCGGCCGTCGCGAGCATTTGAACCAGCTCCGAGACCGGCTTGTAGCGCGAGTCGGTTCGCGCATAGCCCCAGTCGTCGTTGACGGTGAGGCAGGCCTCGCGCAGGCGTCCATCGTCTTTTTCCGGCCGGCGTCCGAGCTCCTGCTTGGGCGTGCTGAAATCGGCCGGGACGCCGCTGCGGTCGTTGATCAGCGCGCCCGGCTGCAAGCCGCGTATGAGCGCGATCAGGTCCGCCGAATGCCACTGCTCGGGTGTGTGGTCCCAGCCCCCATCGAACCAGATGCCGGCGATCTTTCCATATTGCGTGCACAGCTCGCGCAACTGGGTTTGGATCGTGTCGAGGAACGCGGCCGAAACCGGCGTTTTCGGCTCCAGGCTTTCCTTGTAGGCCGGGTTATTCCAATCCATGAGGCTGAAGTAGAAGAACAGGGGCATGTTCTGGCGGTGGCATTCGGCGGCCAGCTCGCCGATCAGGTCGCGCCCGAACGGCGCGTGCATAATGCTGAAGTTGCTGCTGGCGGTCCGGAACATGCAAAAGCCCTCGTGATGCTTCGAGGTGATGGTCATGTATCGCTGGCCGGCCGCCTTCGCCAGATCCACCCACGCGCGCGCGTCGAATTCGGAAGGATTGAAGAGGGCGATCCGCTTCTGGTACTCGGCGGGCGGAATGCGCTCATTGTGCATCACCCATTCGCCGCGTTCCAGCGTCGCGTACAGGCCGAAGTGAATGAACAAGCCGAACCGCGCGTCCCGGAACCACGACCGGGCTTCCGCCGGCGCGCCGGCCGGCGCAACGTCCGCGGCGGAAGCGGTAGCGGTCATCAGCGGAGCCGCAGTTAGGGCTTGTGCGAATTGGCGTCGGCTCAGTTGCGTGGGGTATGGTCTCCCGGACAGTGGTCTTCGTCCAAGCATCATGATACTGCGCTGGTGGGCAGCTCACCCCACATTGGCCGATCAACCACCGTTCATCGGATTTCATCGTTTTCTACCCGGAATCTCCGGCCGGTGCGGCGGGCAGCGCGAAACACGCGAAATAGAAAAGTGCAACATGGTCCTAGTCCCAAAAGCGGACACTTCCGCCGCCCACACGCTTAACCGCCGGGCGCGCGACCGCGGCCCTTTGCTAACCTGGAGATTCCCAACCCATGGCTGAATCTCCGATCACTCTTCGAAGCGACGATTTCGCGACCTGGTACCAGGACGTGGTCCTCCAAGGCGACATGGCGGAGCCCGCCGAGATCGTCAAAGGCTGCATGGTCATCAAGGCCAACGGCTACGCGGTCTGGGAAGTGCTCCAGCGCGAGCTCGACACGCGCTTCAAGGCTTGCGGCCACAAGAATGTCTACTTTCCGCTGCTCATCCCGCAGAGCTTCCTGAAACGCGAAGCGGAGCACGTCGAGGGCTTCTCGCCCGAGCTGGCCGTCGTCACCATTGCCGGCGGCAAAGAGCTGGAAGAGCCCTACGTCATCCGCCCCACTTCCGAAACCATCGTGGGCCACTTCTTCAGCAAGTGGATTCAGAGCTGGCGCGACCTGCCCATGCTCCTCAACCAGTGGGCCAACGTGGTGCGCTGGGAATTGCGCACGCGCCTGTTTCTGCGGACCACCGAGTTCCTGTGGCAGGAAGGCCATACCGCCCACGCCACGCACGAGGAGTCCCTCGAAGAAGTCCTGCGGATGCTCGATGTGTACGCCGACGTGGCCGAGAACGTCATGGCCATGCCCGTCATCAAAGGCGTCAAGTCGCAGGCCGAGAAGTTCGCCGGAGCGCTGCGCAGCTACTCCATCGAGGCCATGATGCAGAACGGGCTGGCGCTCCAAGCCGGCACGAGCCACGACCTCGGCCAGAATTTCGGCAAGGCGTTCGGCGTGCAGTTTCAGAGTAAGGAAGGCCGCCTCGATTACGTCTGGCAGACCAGTTGGGGCGTGAGCACGCGCCTGATCGGCGGCCTCATCATGAGCCACTCCGACGACAAGGGGCTGGTGCTGCCGCCCCGCGTCGCGCCGGACAAAGTGGTCCTGGTCCCCATCTACCGCAAGGACGAGGAGCGGGCCCGCGTCCTCGAAGAGGCCGCCCGCATTGCCAAGGAAGTCGGCGCCCGCCTCGACGACCGCGAGGGACAGACGCCCGGGGCCAAGTTTTTCTATTGGGAGCGTCGCGGCGTGCCGCTGGTCGTAGAATTGGGGCCCCGCGATCTGGCGTCGGGCAACGCGGTCCTGAAGCGGCGCGACACGGGAGCCAAGGAAATCGTGCCGCAGGCCGATCTCGCCGCGCGCATTCCGGCCGCGCTCGAATCCATGCAGGTGGACCTCTACGATAAAGCCAAGCAGAGACTGAAGGCCAACACCGTGCTTGCGAACTCGCTGGCGGAGGTCGAGTCGATCCTGGCCGACGTGACCGCCGAGAAGGGCGGCGGTAAATTCGTGATGGCGCACATCAAGGACGATCCCGCCTGCGACGCGCGACTGAAGGAGTTCAAGGCCACGGTCCGCTGCATTCCGCTGGCCGACGAGTACGACGGCCCCGGCAAGTGCATCATCACGGGAGAGCCGGTGGACCGTCGCGCCGTGATCGCGAAGGCATATTGAAACGCCTCCTCATCCTCGCCACCACCACCGGTTACCAGACTCGTGAGTTTGCCCAAGCCGCGCGCCGCGCCGGCGCCGAACCCGTTCTCGCCACCGACCAGTGCCACCGACTCGACGACCCTTGGGGCGACGGCGCCATCACGGTGCGCTTCCACAACACCGCCCGCTACGCCGGCCTGCTCGAGGCGAGCGGCCCCTTCGACGGCATCGTTGCGGTCGGCGACCGCCCGGCCTTCCTCGCCGCCCTGGCCGCCCAGCGGCTGCGCGTCCCGTTTCATCCGCCGGCCGCCGTCGAGGCTTGCCGCAGCAAGTTCCTGGCGCGCGAGCGCTTCCGCGCCGTCGGCCTCAACGTTCCGGCGTACTTCCGCGTTCCGCTGGCAGCCGATCCGCTCGAAGCGGCCCGCCGCGCGCCCTTCCCTTGCGTACTCAAACCGCTCGGCCTCTCGGGCAGCCGCGGCGTGATCCGCGCCGATAGCGAGCCGGAGTTCGCAGCCGCCTTCGAACGCATCAAGCGACTGCTCACCAGCGTCGAGATCCGCATGAGAAGGGAAGAGCAGGACCGCTTCATCCAGGTCGAAGAGTTCATCCCCGGCCGCGAATTCGCGTTCGAGGGCATCGTCACGGACGGCACCCTCCGGACGCTGGCGCTGTTCGACAAGCCCGATCCTCTGGACGGCCCGTTCTTCGAGGAAACCATCTACGTCACGCCCTCGCGCGAGACGGAAGCGGTGCAGCGGGAGATCGTGGCGACTACCGGGCGGGCTGTCGCCGCGCTGGGGATGACCCACGGTCCCGTGCACGCCGAGCTGCGCTGGAACGGCCGTGGCGCCTGGATGCTGGAAGCCGCTCCGCGCCCCATCGGCGGCCTCTGCGCGCGGGCTCTGCGGTTCTCCGGAGGTGTGTCGCTCGAGGAGTTGATTCTGCGCCACGCGCTTGGCGAGGATGTTTCAAGCCACCGCCTCGACGGCCCGGCCAGCGGGGTGATGATGATCCCCATCCCGCGCGCCGGCGTCTACGAGGATGTGGCGGGGATCGAGAACGCCCGCGCCGTTCAGGGCATCGAAGATGTCGTCATCTCCGCCGAGCGGGGGCAGAAGCTCGAGCAGTTGCCGGAAGGCTCGAGCTACCTGGGATTCCTCTTCGCGCGCGCGTCTGCCCCAGCCGAGGTCGAAGGCGCCCTGCGCTCCGCGCACGCGCTGCTGGAATTCAAGATCGCGACGGCCCTGCCCGTCGTCCGGGGCGCCCAGTGAACCGCCGCTCCCGTGGCGCACGCTTCAGCGTGCCGTGCCGGCACTCGTGCCGGCACATGCGGTCAGTTCTTCGAGCGCGGAGGCACGAATTCCGGCGGGAAAGCCGCCCCCTCGCCGAAGAAGTACTCCTCCATCTGCTTAAGCAGGAACTCCTGCGATTTCGGGTCGCCGAGGTTCAGCCGGTACTCGTTCATGATCATCTTCATGTGTTCGAGCCACAGCTTCCATGCCTCTTTCGAGACGTTCTCGTAAATGCGCTGCCCGAGCGGGTGTCCCTCGAAGGGAACTTCGTCGAGCCCGGTCATCTGGCGCTGGAACTTGACGCAGAAGATCTTTCGAGCGCCCGGTTTTTCGTCTTCCGGTGAGGGCACGCTTCCACAACTCATGTATGAGGATCCTCCGAAACTTCAGCATACCGCAGCGCTCCGCGGCTTCAGGCCGCCGATGCGCGTGGCCGCCGGGAGCGGGTCCGCGCCAGGTATTCGGAGAGCTTGAGCGGCCGCTGTCCGCCCATCTCCAGGCCATGCACGGCCGCCTTCTGGTAGCGGCGCAGCAGCCGCCGGCGGTTGGCGCGCAAAACGCACTGGTCGAGATCCACAAGCAGCTCGACCTCCCACGGATAGAAGCTGGTGCGTACCAGCGCGCCGCTCTCGATCTCGCGCATGAGGCGCTTGAAGCGGACCACCAGTTGTGCGGTATCGGCCACGCTGGAAACCTCACCCGTCTTATCGGCTGGTGCCGGGATTTTGTACAATCCGAAGGGACCGGAGGGTTCGGGAAATGCGCAAGATAGCGGTTGCCGTCGTTCCAGGGGATGGCGTTGGGTTGGAGGTGGTGCGCGCCGCGCGGCGCGTTCTCGAAGCTGCCGGTGCCCGTCACGCCATCGATTTCGCGTTCGAAGAATTCGACTGGGGAGCGGAGTACTACTTTCAGCACGGCCGCATGATGCCGGCCTCGGCGCTCGACCTTCTGCGCTCCTTCGACGCCATTCTGCTCGGCGCGGTCGGCCATCCCGACATTCCCGATTACGTCACCCTCGGCGGGCTGCTGCTGCCCATCCGCCGCGGCTTCGACCTGTATGTCAATGTGCGCCCGGCGGTGCTCTATCCGGGCGTCGAATCGCCGCTGGCGGGCCGCGGCGCCATCGACATGGTCGTGGTGCGCGAGAACACCGAAGGCGAGTACTCGCCGGTGGGCGGATTCGTCTACCATCACCAGCCGGAGGAGATTGCGGTGCAGACCGCCGTGTTCACGCGGCGCGGAACCGAGCGCATCATCCGCTACGCGTTCGAGCTGGCGCGCCGCCGCGACGGGAAGAAGCGCGTGGCCTCGATCACCAAGTCCAACGCCCAGGCCTATGGCATGGTGCTTTGGGACCGCGTCTTCGACGCGGTGGCGCGCGAGTTCGCGGACATCGAGACCGAGTCGCTTCTGGTCGACGCCGCCGCCATGAACTTCGTGCGCCGCCCGGAGACCTTCGACGTGGTGGTGGCATCGAACCTGTTCGGCGACATCCTGAGCGACCTGTCGGCGGTGATTACGGGCTCCATCGGCCTGGCGCCGAGCGCCAACCTGGACCCCCAGCGGCGCGCCCCTTCGCTGTTCGAACCGGTCCACGGCTCGGCTCCCGATATCGCCGGACGGGGCATCGCCAACCCGCTGGCTGCCATCCTTTCGGCGGCGATGATGCTGGATCACCTGGGCGAGGCGCAGGCCGCCCGCTCGGTCGAGGCGTCCGTTAAGGCCGTTCTGGCGGCAGGCTCCGTCCGCACTCCCGACCTGGGGGGATCGAGCGGCACCGAAGACGTCGCCGCGGCCGTCATTGCAAATCTGCGATAAGCGGCTCAAATTCGCTCCGAGTCGGCCGATGAGAACATTGAAATGGCAGCCACGCCCAGAACGGGCGCCGATGACGGCGGCGCGGTCGATGGCCTGTTGCGGGACATCGCAATTCAGGCCGAGCTGCTGGCGCTGAACTTCGCCCTGGAGGGCGAAGGCGCCGAGCAGGCTTCGACAGCCCTCATCGCGCTATCCCGCGAACTCCGCGAGGCCGGCCGTGCTAGACCGGGCGCCACCGAAGGCGCCCGGTCCACCTGGCGCCTGGGAGACTGACCCCTGGCGGACCCGCCTCCCGCGATGAGGTTGCGCCGCACGCCAGAGTTCGTTATCCCTAGAAGGACGGTGTTATTCCACGTCGCCGGGCAAAGGATCGCGCGGAAGGCACGCCGGCTGGCGGCTGTTTTCACGCTGTTCGCCGCAGTTCCGTGCTGGGGTGCCGAGGTGCGCCTGACGGGCCGGACGACCGACGAGAACGAAGTGCCGGTCGGTCAGGCGCGCATAGCGGTCAGTGGAGCCGAAGGCCACGCGGTGCGCACCGTGGCCGCCCCCAACGGCTCGTTTTCCATCATTCTGCCAGGGCCCGGGGATTACGTCGTCGATGTCCAGCGGGAAGGCTACTTCGAGTTGCGGAACTACCGCCTCCATCTGGACGGGGATCGCGAGCTGATTCTCGTGCTCAACACGCTCCATGAGGTGCTCCAGAGCGTGGACGTCAACGGCACTCCGTCGCGGGCGGGCCTGGACCAAACCGCGGAGCAGGAGAATCTGAGCGGCACGGAGGTGAACAACGTGCCCTACGTCGCGTCGCACAGTCTCCGCAACGCCATGGACCTGATCCCGGGCGTCGTGCAGGACTCCGGCGGGACGCTGCACTTCGAGGGTAGCTCCGAAAACCAGGTGTACTACACCCTGAACGATTTCAATATCGGGGACCCGATCACCGGCCACCTCAATACCCGTCTCGCCGTGGAAGGCATTCGGGACATGGAATTCCAGAGCGCGCGATTCTCGCCGGAGTTCGGGAAGGGCTCGGCCGGCGTCCTCACCATTCACACCGACACCGGTGGCGACAAGTTCCACTATACGGCGACGAATTTCATTCCGGGCTTGGGAACTCAAAACGGGTTTCATCTCGGAAACTGGACGCCGCGGGCCGGCTTTTCCGGGCCGATCGTGCACGGGCGGGCTTGGTTCGCGGACAACTTCGGCGCGGAGTACGACCAGAGTTTCGTAAACGGACTGCCGCAGGGGCAGAACCAGCGGTCGGGCTGGTCCGCCAGCAATCTACTCCATGGCCAGGTGAATGTGACGAGGTCCCAGATCCTGTTCGCGGATTTCCTGGTGAATTTCAACAACCAGACCCGGGCAGGATTGGGGCCGCTGGACCCGGTTTCGACGACAACGGCGCAGCGCTCGAGCGAGTACCTTACCAGCCTGAAGGATCAATTCTACTTCGAGAACGGCACGCTGGCCGAGCTTGGGTATGCGCACAGCAGTTACTCCGACCGGCAGGTCCCGCAAGGCGATGGGCTATACATCCTCTCGCCCAGCGGGCGCAGCGGCAATAACTTCCTGACATCCAGTCAATGGGCCAGCCGGGACCAGGCGCTGGCGAACGTATTCCTGCCTCAATGGGAGCTCGCCGGGGCGCACCAGTTGAAAGTGGGGGCCGATTTCGACTACCTCAATTACCAGGCCGATTTCACGCGCACGGGCTACGACCAGATCGGCTTGGCGGGCACTCTGCTCTCCCAGACGCTGTTTACGGGCAACGGCGCGTTCCAGCGCTCGAACCTCGAGGCGTCCTCGTATGTGGTGGACACCTGGCGGCTGAGGCGGAATGTCCAGATAGAGGCCGGCGTCCGGCAGGACTGGGACCGGCTGGTGGACCATGTGGCCCTGGCGCCAAGGGTTTCCGTCTCTTACTCGCCTTTCGGCTCGGGTAACACGAAGCTTTCTGCCGGATACTCCATTACCCACGATGCCACGAGTCTCGCCTTGTTCAGCCGGCCGCTCGACCAGACCGCGCTTACGACATACTACAATCCAGACGGCACTCCGGTGGGCGGTCCTCAGGCGACAACCTTCACGCTCGGGAACGGCCCCTTGAGAATGCCGCGCTCGGAGAACTGGAGCGCTGGGGTCGATCACTCTTTTCCGCACCGGATCGACGCCGGGGCCGACTATCTGCGGCGCCGCGGGAGCGATGGGTTCACCTACGTCAACACGTCTTCGCCGAACGGAGGAGCGTCCGGGTTCGAGACGCTGTTCGGGAGCCCGACGTTGCCGGGCGTCTACGCTCTGACCAACGATCGCCGCGACGCTTACGACGCGGTGCACGTGGTGGTCCGCCAGACCTTCTCCGGCCAGTTCGAGTGGATGGCCAGCTACACCCGCTCGCGCGCGGTCTCGAACGCGTTTCTGGACCTGACGACCGATCAGCCGTTTCAAGTGCTGAACGAATTCGTCCCGCTGCCCTGGGATGCGCCCAACCGGTTTCTGGGATGGGCGTACCTGCCGCTGCCGCTGAAGAACTGGGCCGTTGCGGTGCTGGCCGACGCGCGCACCGGCTTTCCGTTTTCGGTGGTGGACGAGAACGGGCAAATCCTGGGCGGGGCCGATTCTCAGCGCTTCCCGTCCTACTTCGAGTTGGACGCGCACATCGAGCGGCGGTTCACCTTTTTGGGCTATCGGGTGGCGGTCCGCGCCGGCGTGAACAACCTGACCGGCCATCCGAATCCGGCGGGGGTGAACAACATGGTCGGCGCCCCGCAATACCTGCAGTTCCTGGGCTTCGAGGGGCGTCACCTGGTGGTGCGCGTGCGATTCTTCGGGCGGGCCAAGGGGAAGTGAGGCGGCCTATCCTCGCCACGGTGGACCCGGGCTTTCGTGACCAGTCGAGGCCGCGTGGCTAATTCGGAAGGGGCAAAAGTAACTTCTGCAGATCCTCCATCAATTTGGAAAGGTCCAGGACACCTTCGGCACTGGTAACCTCGGCATTACAGAGCAGCACGACCCCGACACCTTCCCCGGGAAAGTAATGAATGGAGGCCGTCGTCGACGGCTGCAAACCGTTGAATCCCACCATTCGTCGTCCTTCGAACTGCAAGACACCCCAACCGAGACCAAACCGGCTAAGCGTCCCGTCCGATGTCTTTTGGGGAGTCCAGGTTTGCTGAAGGACTTCTGGCTTCAACACGCGGCCGGAACCAACCGCGATTACAAAGCGAAGGTAGTCTTCCGCGGATGCAGTGAAGCCGCCCCCTGGGTACTTATTGCTCGCGTCGTATGCGCGCGTGTTAGCGATCTTGCCGTCCTTGTCCACGGAGTATCCCCGGACCCGTTTGTTCACGATCGCCTGCGGATCGTCGAGATCGAAGCCGCGGATGCCATAGTGGCGGAAGAAGGCTTTGGAAAGTTCCTGGAATGACTCGTGGGTTGCCGCCTCGGCGACAGCGCCGACCATGGTGAAGCCAAACGTGGAGTATGCCGTTTTCGTCCCCGGCTCGAAAAGGAGCGGATCGTCCATGAACGCTCGGAGCGCGTCTCGCGAGGTCCGGTAGTGAAGGGCGCTGAAGACTTCCTCCATGTCGCGATAGTCTCGGACACCCGCTTGGTGGCTTAGCAGCTGTCTAACGGTCACCCTGCCGTAAATCGCAGGCAGATCGGCCACATAGGCTGTTACAGAAGCGTCGAGCATGAGCCGGTCCGACTGGACAAGATCCATGATGATTGTTCCGGTCACCGGTTTCGAAAGAGAAGCAAGACGGTGCGCGCTATCCGTCCGGAGCGGCACATTCTCCTCAATGTCGCCGAGACCAAGCGCTTTAGAGTAGATGACCTGGTCGTGGGTCGAGACGGCGACCGACAGCCCAGGGCAACGCGTCGCCTTGAAGGCCCTCTCTACGATGGGGTTGAGTTGACTTACTATGGCGCCATGATCGCTTTGGGCCCGAGTTGCCGCCGTAAAGATCAGCAGCGCGATCAGGGCGTAGAACGGCTTGCGAAGCACGATGCCTGGAAGACGTAAACCGGAGCGATTCGGTTGCCCGCGAGTGGCGGTGTCCATGAGCCGCCCACTATCACCGCAGCGCAACTGGGGACCAAACCGCCTCGACCAGACTAAAGGGCCAGGCGCCCTGGAGAGAGCGGTGGAGATGCCACCGCGCAGGCGAATGCGAAGACGAACCGGTGGGTGCGACGCTCCACCGGCGAACAAGCCGGCCAGCGAAAGTCCGCTACCTCTTCGGGAAGCTTGCGTCCAGGGCTAGGTTGATCGCCAGGACGTTGACCCGCGGCTCGCCTAGAAAGCCCAGGTCGCGGTTCTGCGTGTTGCGGGCGATCAGGCTGCGAAGCTGGTCGACAGAGATCCCGCGCGCGCTGGCGATGCGGGCCGCCTGGACGTCTGCCGATGCGGGGCTGATGTCCGGATCGAGGCCGCTGGCAGAGCTGGCCACCAGGTCGGCCGGAATCGGGCCGGTGTACTCCGGGTTGGCTTTGCGGAAGGCGGCGACCGAGTCCTTCACACGGTCGGCCAGCTTCTGGTTGGTCGGTCCGAAATTGAACGCATTGGAAGAGGTCGGGTCGTATCCATCGTTGCCGGCGGCGGAGGGCCGGGGCTGAAAATACTCGGGCCCCTTGAAGTTCTGGCCGATCAGGCGGGAGCCGACGATGCGGCCGTTGGCGCGGATCAGGCTGCCGTCCGCCTGGTCGCGGAAGAGAACTTGGCACAATCCCGTGACCACCAGCGGGTAAGCGAGGCCGGTCAGAACCGTCAAAACCAGCATCATTTTGAAGCCGCGAAACATTTGCTGCCACATAGGTCTCTCCTCAGTCGTCCGCTTGCTTACGCGCGCGGTTCGGTGCTGCTGTCCGCCTGCCTACGCGCGCGGTTCGGTGCTGTGCTGCCGCCGCGACAGAAGCACGGAACCGCGACCGTGAGGGAGCGGACATACTCATGCCAGCCTCAGCAGGCCCAGTATCCGGTCGATCAGCCAGATGCATGGGAACGGGGCGATAAAACCGCCGACGCCGTAAATCCAGAGGTTGCGCCGCAGCATCCCGGCGGCGCTCTGGGGCCGGTATTTCACGCCCCTCAGGGCCAGCGGCACCAGCGCCACGATAATCAGTGCGTTGAAGATCACCGCGGCCAGCACGGCGCTCTGGGGCGTGCGCAGGAACATGATGTTGAGCTTGGCCAGGGCCGGGTACGTCACCATGAACATCGCCGGGATGATGGCGAAGTACTTGGAGACGTCGTTCATGATGGAAAACGTGGTCAGCGCGCCGCGGGTGATGAGCAACTGCTTCCCGATGGCGACCACCTCGATGAGCTTGGTGGGATTGCTGTCGAGGTCCACCATGTTGCCGGCTTCCTTGGCCGCCATGGTTCCGCTGTTCATGGCCAGGCCGACGTCGGCCTGCGCCAGCGCCGGGGCGTCGTTGGTGCCGTCGCCGGTCATCGCCACCATGCGCGCGCCGGCCTGCTCCTTGCGGATGTATTCGAGCTTGTCCTTGGGCGTGGCCTGCGCCAGGAAATCGTCCACGCCCGCCTCCGCGGCGATGGCCGCGGCCGTCAGCGGGTTGTCGCCGGTGACCATGACGCTGCGGATGCCCATGGCGCGCAACTGCGCGATGCGCTCCTTCATGCCGCCCTTGACAATGTCCTTGAGGTGGATGATGCCGAGCAGGCGGGGACCGTCGGCGACGGCCAGCGGCGTGCCCCCGGTCCGCGAAATGCGATCGGACAGCTCCGCGATGGTTGGAGGGACCGCGCCGCCTTCGTTTCTCACGAACTCGACGATCGCGTCGGTGGCGCCCTTGCGCAGGCGGCGGCCGTCGATATCGACGCCGCTCATGCGCGTGTAGGCCGAGAACGGAATGAAGTGCGCGTTGTGCTCGGAGACCTCGCGGCCCCGCAGCTTGTACTTCTCCTTGGCGAGAACCACGATGGACCGGCCTTCGGGCGTCTCGTCGGCGAGGCTCGAAAGTTGGGCGGCGTCCGCCAGATCGTTTTCGTTGACGCCGTCTACGGGCAGGAAAGCCACCGCCTGGCGGTTGCCGAGCGTGATGGTACCGGTCTTGTCGAGCAGCAGGGTGTTCACGTCGCCGGCGGCTTCGACCGCCTTGCCGCTCATGGCCAGCACGTTGTGCTGCATCACGCGATCCATACCGGCGATGCCGATCGCCGAGAGCAGCCCGCCGATGGTGGTGGGAATCAGGCACACCAGCAAGGCGACGTACACGGGAATGGTCGGAACGGTGCCGGCGTGGGCCGACGCCACGCTGTACACCGCGTACGGCACCAGGGTGGCCACGGCAAACAGGAAGATGAGCGTCAGCCCCGCGATCAGAATGTTGAGCGCGATCTCGTTGGGCGTCTTCTGGCGCGAAGCGCCTTCGACCAGCGCAATCATGCGGTCCAGAAACGTTTCGCCGGGGTTCGAGGTGATGCGGATCTTGATCTGATCGGAGAGCACCTTGGTGCCGCCGGTGACGGCGCTGCGGTCGCCGCCCGACTCGCGAATCACGGGAGCGCTCTCCCCGGTGATGACGGATTCGTCGACCGTAGCGATGCCTTCGATGACCTCGCCGTCGCCCGGGACCAATTCGCCCGTGTTGCACAGCACCACGTCTCCGGCGCGCAGCTTCGAAGAGGCGACCCTATCGCTGGTTCCATCGGGGAGCAGGCGGTTGGCGATGGCGTCGCTCTTGGTCTTGCGCAGCGTGTCCGCCTGGGCCTTGCCGCGGGCTTCGGCCATGGCCTCGGCGAAGGTGGCGAACAGGACGGTGAACCACAGCCAGATGCAGATCTGCAGCTCGAATCCCAGGCCGCCCGCTCCGGTGACGAGGTCCCGGATCAGGAACGCCGTTGTCAGGGCGGCGCCGACCTCGACCACGAAGATGACCGGGTTCTTCATCAGCGTCACGGGATTCAGCTTGCCGAACGAGGCGCCGATGGCGCGCCGGAGAAGCTCGGGATCGAACAGGGGACGCGCACGCACCAGCTTTCTCGGGATGAGCGTGCCCGGGTCTTCAACCGAAGGAGGATTCTCGGTGGTCGTCATCGCTTAGCTCCCAATGAACACTAGTAGCGAGAAGAGCTTCCCCTGGTGCATGAGGAAATGCTCCACAATCGGCCCGAGCGCCAGCGCCGGGAAGAAGGTGAGGGCGCCAATCACGGTCACAGTCGCCACCAGCAGCCCCACAAACAGCGGGCCGTGGGTGGGGAAGGTTCCGCTCGAACTCGGCACTTTCTTCTTGGCCGCCAGGCTGCCCGCCACGGCCAGGAGTGGCACGATGAACATGAACCGCCCGAAGATCATGGCCAGGCCGGTCGTGACGTTGTACCAGGGGGTGGTGCCGTTGATTCCCCCGAACGCGCTCCCGTTGTTCTCTGCGGTGCTCGAGTAGGTGTACAGAATCTCACTGAAGCCGTGGGGGCCGGCGTTGCCCAGATTGGCGGTCGTCGGGCCGGGGGGATTCCAGTAGCTGTCCTTGTGGAATGGAGCAACGGAACTGGCCGCAGTGAGAACAAGGATCAGGAACGATGTTGCCAGGATCGGCAGCATCGCCATCTTGACTTCCTTTTGTTGAATCTTCTTTCCCAGGTACTCGGGCGTCCGGCCCACCATCAGCCCGGCGATAAAGACGGCGACGATCGCGTACAGCAACATGCCGTAGAGGCCCGAGCCAACTCCGCCGAAAATGACTTCGTCCGTCTGGAGGTTGAACATGGGGACGAGGCCGCCCAGAGGAGTGAGCGCATCGTGCGCGGTGTTGATGGCGCCACAACTGGCGTTGGTGGTGACGGTGACGAACAGAGCCGACGCGGCGATGCCGAAGCGGGTCTCCTTGCCTTCCATGTTGCCGCCTGGCTGCTGGGCCGTGGCGGCGGTCTGGAGGCCGAGCTTCGCCAGGATCGGGTTGCCCGCCTGCTCAAAGCCGTAGCAGACGAAAACGCCAATCAGGAACATTACGGCCATGGCCGCGAAGATCGCCCAGCCTTGCCGCGTATCGCCCACCATGCGGCCGAACGTGTAGGTGAGTCCGGCAGGGATGAGGAAGATCAGCAGCATCTGGACGAGGTTCGTGAAGGGAGTCGGATTCTCAAAGGGGTGCGCGGAGTTGACGTTAAAGAATCCGCCGCCGTTGGTCCCCAGCAGCTTGATCGCTTCCTGAGACGCCACGGGCCCTTGCGCAATGGTCTGCGCGGCCCCTTCGACGGTCTTGACCGTGGTGTAAGGGTGGAAGTTCTGAATCGCGCCCTGCGAGCAGAGCAACAGCGCCGCGAGGACGGAGATCGGCAGCAGGATGTACAGCGTCGAGCGCGTGAGATCGACCCAAAAATTCCCGATGCTCGAAACCTGGTGCCGCGCGAATCCGCGAATGATGGCCACCGCCGCGGCCATGCCCACGGCGGCGGAGGCGAAATTCTGCACCGCCAGGGCGGCCATCTGCACGAAGTAGCTCACCGTCGTCTCGGGCGTATAGACCTGCCAGTTGGTGTTGGTCAGAAAGCTGACCGCGGTGTTGTAGGCCAAGTCCGGCGAAATCAGCTTGCCGCCGAATCCCCGCGGGTTGAATGGCAGGTAGCCCTGCAACCGTTGCAGCGCGTAGACGAACAGGAAGCAGAAGATGCTGAACGCCAGCGCGCCGCCCGCGTAGTGGGTCCAGCGTTGTTCCACGTCCTCCCGGATGCCGCACAGCTTGTAGACCAGGCGCTCCAGGGGACGAATCACAGGATGGAGGAAGGTGCGCTCGCCCCCGAACACTTTCGCCATGAACAAGCCAAGCGGCTTCGTGACCAGCAGGATGAGGCCGAAAAACACTGCGATCTGGAGAATCCCATTTCCTGTCATAGAGCCCTCAGAACTTCTCCGGGCGAAGCAACGCCCACGTCAGGTACACCAGCAGAAACACGCATGTGACGCCAGCAACGATGTAGTCCACCATAGGAGTTTGTTCCTTACAACCGGTCGCAGGCCTTCGTGATGGCCCACAGAGCGACGAAGCCGGCAACGCCGGTCAGCACATACAGGAAGTCGAGCATTCCGCGTCTCCTTAGTTCGAGCTTACCAGCAGCGCCTGGTGCCCGCTCTTGCGAAGAGCCCGGGCCAGCCGCCGCTCCCGCGTCCCCGGCCACCAGCGCATGCGGGCGCCCAGGATGACGATGGAGCCCGGCTTGAGGCCGTCGAGCGCTCCGGTTTCCCAGTCGCGGCAGAGGCGGATCTCGACGTTGGTCTCGATGGCCGACTGCTCGGCCAGGGTGCGGAATTTTCGTTCGGCGAAGTCCTTCTGCACCGGCGGCTGATCGAGCTCCGCAGGAAACGCGACGGGCTGGGGCACGATCAGGCGGATTCGGGCGGCCAAACCCTGAGCGAGGTTGGCGGCGGCCTTCAGCGCGGCCAGCGTCTGCTTGACGCCGGTGTAGATCACCACCACTTCCAGCTTCGCGGTCTCCGGCGAGGCCACGCGCGCCAGCACCCCGGGCTGAGCCAGCCAGATCCTGTTCATGAGTGTCACCTGATTCAGGCTAGCTGGGAAGCCATTAAGAAGGCATAAAGGGCGCGTCAGGATTTCGTAAGGGTGTGGTGGAGCAGACGTTTACGCGGGTCTCCTGGAGTCCTGCCCCACCTACTCAGGCAGGTAGAAGCGGTAGCCGACCCAGGGTTCGGTCAGGAGGTAGTGCGGGTGAGACGGGTCCGGCTCAATCTTCTTGCGGAGCTGATTGACGAAGACGCGCAGGTATTCGACTTCCTCGCCGTAGTCGGGCCCCCAGACGGCTTGCAGCAGGGCGCCGTGAGGGATGGGCTGATTGGGATGGGTGAGGAAGTACTGGAGCAGATCGAACTCTTTGGGCGTGAGCCGGCCCTCGCGCGATCCGACCGTCACGCGGCGGGTCTTCAGGTTGATTTCGACCTCGTCGAGCTTGACCGTTCCCAAGGTGTCCTCGGGCCGCTGGGGCAGGCGGCGCAGCGCCGCCCGGATGCGCGCCAGCAGCTCGGGCATACTGAACGGCTTGGTGATGTAGTCGTCGGCGCCTGCGTCGAGGGCCTGCACCTTGTCCTTCTCCGCGTTGCGGACGGTGAGCACGATCACCGCCACGTCCCAGCGTGCACGGATTTCGCGGCAGGCATCCAGGCCGCCCATGCCCGGCATATTCATGTCGAGCAGGACCAGGTCGAAGCGCTCCGCCGCTAGCTTCTCGAGCGCTTCCTCGCCGCTGCGCGCATCCGCCACGTAGTAGCCGAGGCCGGTGAGCGTGGCGCGCATTACGCGGCGGATCTGCGGCTCATCATCGACCACCAGAACGCAGGTGGCGCTCACGAGGGCACCCGCTCCGTGGCGAGCGGAAGGGAGAAGCAGAAGCGCGAGCCGTCCGGTGCGCTCTCCACCCAGATGCGGCCGCCGTGCGCCTGCACGATTTCGCGCGCGATGGTGAGGCCCATCCCAGTGCCGGGAAGCCGCTGGCGGTCTCTCGCGCAGCGGTAGAATTTCTCGAACACGCGCTCGCGTTCCTCTTCGGAGATGCCCGGCCCGCGGTCCCGGACGCTGAAGACAACGCTGTCGGGCGCGGCTTCCGCCGCCACCACCACCGGCGAGCCGGGCGGAGAGTATTTGAACGCGTTGTCGAGCAGTTGCAGAAGCACGGTGTGGAACATGGCCGGATCGGCGCTGACCGGCGGCAGGGGGCCGGCGGCCGAGACCTCGATGCGCCTCCCGTCGAGGCCGGGTTCGACCTTACGGACGACGGCGGCCAGCAACTCGGAGGGCGAAAGCGGCTCCTGGCTGATGCGCAACTCGCCCGCCTCGATGCGCGCCATGTCGATGGCCTCGCTGACCATGGTGGTCATGCGGTCGGCTTCCTCGCTGATGACGGTCAGCAACTCGGTGGTGGTCGGATCGGCCAGGCCCGAAAGCAACGCCGAGGCCGCCGCCTTGACCGAGGTGAGCGGCGTCTTGAACTCGTGCGCCACGGCGTCCAGGAGCGCGGACTTCAACTCCTGGCTCTGGCGCGCCACCTCGGCGCGGCTGGCCAGTTCGAGGGTGCGCGCGCGTTCGAGCGAGATCGCGGCGAGATTGGATATAGCGTGCAGCGCCGCATCGGAGACCGAACCGGTGAAGATCCCGATGCTGCCAATGGGGCCGCCGCCCAGCCGGATGGGCAGCACGGTGACGCCTTTCTCGTCGAGCTCGGTGTTTTGGACGGCCACGTCCCGCAGCCTGGCTTCGGCGAGCGGGAGGTCCTCCGGGCCGGCGCGCTCTACTTCGCCTGTCCGGCGGTCGAACACGGCGACGGCCGGCAACTCGAAAATGGCCGCGACCTGGCGCGCCAGGTGCCTGGCAACGGCGGCCTCGCTGGGTTCCGCCATCATCAGGGCGCGGCTAAGGTTGTACAGCCGCTCCATCTCGGCGCGGCGCTCGGAGGCTTCCACCGCCCGCCGTTTGGCCGTGGCCGAGAGATTGCTTGCGGTCACCGCCGTCACCAGAAAAGCCGTTAGCGCCACCCAGTTCTGCGGATCGGTGATGGTGAACGTGCCGACCGGGGGCAGGAAGAAGTAGTTGAACGAGAGCATGGCGGCGAAAGACGCCAGCACCGCCTCCGCCAGACTTCCCCAGGTGGCGACGGCCAGGATCACCAGCAGGAATGCGAGCGCCACGGTGGTGGAATTTACGTGGAGCACAAGGGAGCAGGCGCCAGTGACCGCTGCGATCAGCGCCAGCGCTGCCGTCATTCTCAGCAGCCGCTTGGACCGGGTTTGCGAAGGCATAACCGCCCCCTTTTGTGCTTATTCTAGCCCTTGCCGGCCGGGCGCTGGCCGTACTTCTCGCTGCATTCGACGGAGCAGAAGTGAACCACCTCGCCGCCGACAGTGCGTTTCACCGACGTGGCCGTGGAAACGTAGGTGCCGCAGACGGGATCGCGCTTGAGCTCGCCAACCTTTTGCGGCTCGGAAGACGGGGAGCGGCCGGAAGCCGCCGGCCCCAGGAATCCGCCGATCGCCTTGCCCAAGACTCCGACGATGGAGCGGAGGAGGCTGATGAGGATGACGGCGAGGAAAAGGTAGAGAACAACGCGGATCATGAGATGGGGCGCTCCCGGGGAACGCCCCGTCCTTCCCATTATGCGCTACGACTTCTTCTTCGACTTCTTCGGGGTCGGAGTCGCGTTCGGGTTCGTGTACTGAGTCTGCACATCTGTGGACAGCGCAGCCAGCATTCCTTTCGCCGCGTCGGCGTTGGGGCCGTTCGGCGCCAGTTCGAGGTACTTGTCGAGTTCTCCCTTCATTTCGGGAGGCGCGACCGTCTTGCCGTCCGGGGTCACGCTCATCTTTGCCGAGAGGCACACGGCGTACTGGAAGTGCGCCTCGGCGTAACTCGGAGTCAGCTCGATGGCCTTCTTGAAGTTCGCGGCCGCTTCGTCGTACTGGCCCTTGTTGACCAGCAGGGCGCCCAGGTTGTAATAGTATTTTCCGGCGCCGGGGGGATCGTATTCAGCCGCCTTCTGCAGCTCCGCCGAGGCCTCCGGAAACCTATTCAGCCGGGCCAGCGCCAGAGCGTAGTTGTTGTGTACCGCGGGGTCGGAGAGCTTGAGCGCGATCGACTTCTCGTAACTTTCAAGGGCGGAGGTCAGCGAGGCCTGCGCCTCGGGACCCATCTGGGTGCCCGCCAGGCCGGTCTGAGCCTCGGCCAGATGGGACCAGATGGCCTCCTGCTTGGGATCGGTTTCACCCGCCTTCTTGAACGCCGCAATCGACTGTTCGTAGTAGGTTGCGGCCGTCAACGGTTGCGGCGCGGCCTGGGGATTGTTGGGGTCCGCGGGGGCGGTGGCCGGACAAGACGCCGGCTTCCTCCCGCAGTTCAACGCCTGCATGCCCGCGTTGTACGACTCGTTCAACTGCCGATTGTGCGCCTGAGCTTCCGCGGCCTGTTTTTCGTGCTCTTTGAGCGCGGCGCGCATCTCGGGGCTCAACTGTTTCTCCTGTTCTTTGGTGAGCGTGCCGGATTGGGCGGCTTCGGAGAGGGCCTGGTCCTGGTCCCTCTTGGCCTTGAGGTTGAAACTGGCGTCGGTGCTGTTGGACGTGGTGGTCCTGAGCTTGTTCACGCAATCGCGTTGCCTGCCATCCACTTCCACGCACACGTTGAAGGTGCCGAGAGGCAGACCGCCATAGAAGTAATGGCCCTTCTTGTCGGTCTTGGTGTGGTAATGGCCCGTGATGTCAACGCGCTCAATCTTGATGACGGCGTCTTTGAGTGGATTGCCATCGTCCCCGGTAACCGTGCCCTCGATGGTGGTGATGGCAGCCAGCGAGACGCCGGCAAAAACGACCAACGCGCTTGCAAGTCCAGCCGCTCTCTTAAGAATCATGACGGACCTCCGCCTCCTGTTTGAGTTCTCCAACATCAGAGCATACTACAACCGCCGGCGGACAGGGTGGTTCCGGCCGGCCATCAGCCGTCAGCCATGAGACGTCAGCCTTGGCCCGTCGGCAATCAGCCCTGGCGACCGCAGGAAAGCCTTGCCTGCAAGCCTGAACTGGTGGTGCTGTCACGCCTCCGGGCGTCGCGAGAAGGATGGGTTACAGCACCGCTCGCAACGCGAGGTTCACCGCCACCATCAGCGCCGAGAACGCGGGGAGGATCAGAAGCGCCTTTTTGAGCCGCCTCGGATCGTCTCCCGCGGCGGCGCCAATCATCGGCGAGCTCACGGCCAGCCCAATCCAGCCGAACATGGCGACGATTCCGATAGCGGTCGCTTTGGCCGCGCCGAAGACGTTGCCGGTGATCGCCAGCACGGTCGGGAACACCGGCGCCATGGCGAGGCCCGCACAGAACACCGCCGCCCAGGCGACGGCGGGCCGGGTGGTCCGGAGCGCCAACCAGGTCGTGATCGTCATCAGCGCCGCCGCGACGAGGGTCACCGTATCGGGCCGCATCGTTTTGAAGAGCGGCGCCACGGCCACTCGCCCGATGAGCAGGCCCAGCGCAAAGCCCAGCGACAGGATGTTCAACGCGCGGCGCTCGGGGATTCCCTGCGCGATGAGGTGGCGCGTGAGCCAGTTCCACACCCCGACCTCGCAGGCCACGTACAAGAACAGCATCGCCGCCAGCAGCCACAGCGCCGGATGACGCAGGAGATGGCTCGCCTCCGAGAGTGCGATTCCGCCAGCGGACCGGGCCGCCGGCATCGTCACGCTGGCGCTCAGGGCCAGAGTGGCCGCCGTGGCCACCGCGGTCAAGTAGCACAAGCGGGTCGAATTGCCGCCCAGGAGGTTGGCGAGGATGAAGGGAGTCGCCAGGCCGCCCAGGCCGAAGAAGACGTTGAGGAAGTTGAGCGCGGCCGCGTGCTGGGAGCCGCCTAGATCGAAGGCCAGGGCGTTAGCTCCCGTGACGATCGTGCCCCCGCCCAGCCCGAGCAGGAACAAGTAACCGACCACCTGGCCATAGCTTTTCGAACTGGGTAGCAGGAACAAAGCGAGGGCGATGAGCGCCAGACCGAGAACCAGGCCCACTTTGTAGCCCTGGCTGTCGATGAGCGGTCCTGCCGCGACGGAAGCGATCACCAGGCCCATCGCCTGAGCCAGGGCAATGTTCCCGTTCTGCTTGGGCGTGAGGTGGAACCGGGCGGATAGCCCGGGCAGAATCGTGCCCAGCATGGCGGCAATGAGACCGTAAACGAAGATCGCGAATATGGGAGCGAGCATCAGCATGGCTCTTAAGAGGCTACACGATTCGGCATCTGCGCGCAGCGGCCGCCGCTTGCTCACGCGCGCGGTTCGGTGCTGGGGCGCTCCCCACGCCAGCGCGAGGCAGGGCGGACGGTCGATGGCGCTACTGCCCGATTCGAGCGTTCCGTCCGCGGCCGACTGCGCTATAATGAACTCAGACGTCGAGCCGCGAGAGTGGGCGAAAGCCCACTTTTTTGTTGGCCCAGTGATAACCAGGCACAATGAACGAAGCCATCGTCGATAGGGTGACGGAGATCGCCCGACGTGTGGCCGAATCCGAGGGCCTGGAAGTTGTTGAGGTTCAACTGCTCGGCGGGGGCAGTAAACGGATGCTGCGAATCACCATCGACAAGCCGGCCGGTGTTTCCCATGCCGACTGTGAGCTGATCTCCCAGCAGGTGGGGACCATCCTGGATGTAGAAGAAGTCGTCCCGGGAAGCCGCTACACTTTGGAGGTCAGTTCTCCAGGGGTGGAGCGCAAGCTGCGCGGGCCGGCGGATTTCGAGCGCTTTCTCGGCCGCAAGGCCAAGGTGGTGCTGCGCGAGCCGGTCGAGGACCGGCGTCACTGGGAAGGCATTCTGGCCGGTTTCGCCGGGGATGTCGTCACCTTGGAGCCCTCACCTGGAAGGACGGTACGGTTCAGCGTCCAGCAGGTCGAGAAGGCGAACCTGAAATTCGACTGGTAATCCCGAACAGTCAACGAGGAAAGCATCTTGGGCACGATCTATCAATCCATCGAGATTCTGAGCAAGGAAAAGGGCATCGACCCGCAGATCATCGTTGACGCGGTCAAGGATGCCATGCTGGTGGCCGCCCGCAAGCATTTTCATACCGAAGAGGATCTCGTGGCGGAGTTCGATCAGAAGACCGGCGCCATCCAGATTTTCATCGTCAAGAAGGTGGTCGAGACGGTGGACGTTCCTCTCAACCAGCTCACGCTCGAGCAGGCCAGGGCCATCGATCCCGGCGCGGAAATCGGCTCGGAAATCCGAATCCCGAAGGCTACCGACCTTCTCGGCAGGGTGTCCGCGCAGACCGCCAAGCAGGTGATCCTTCAAAAAGTCAGGGAAGCCGAACGCGAAACCGTTTATCAGGAGTTTTCCGGCCGCGTGGGGGAGCTGGTGAACTGCTCGGTGAAGCGGGTGGAGGGCCCGGACCTGGTGGTGGACATCGGGAAGACCGAGGCGCGCCTGCCCAAGAAGGAGCAGTCGCGCCTCGAGAGCTTCAGCGTGGGCGACCGCGTCCGCTGCGTCATCAAGAGCGTCGAGAAGAGCGGCAAGAACCCGGGCGTGGTCGTCTCCCGGGCGGCCCCGGAACTGGTGGTCCGCCTGTTCGAGCAGGAAGTCCCGGAGATCTACGACAGCACGGTGACCATCAAGGCCTGCGCGCGCGAGGCCGGCGAGCGCACGAAGATCGCGGTGCAGAGCCGCGATCGCGACGTGGACAGCGTGGGCGCCTGCGTGGGCATGAAGGGCATGCGCGTGCAGTCGATCATCCGCGAGCTGCGCGGCGAGAAGATCGACATCATCGAGTACTCCGAGGACGCGGTTTCGTTCGCCACCCACGCTTTGAGCCCGGCCAAGATCAGCCGCGTGACCATCCTGGACCCCGAACAGAAGCACATGGAGGTCATCGTCGACGACACGCAGCTCTCGCTGGCCATCGGCAAGAAGGGGCAGAACGTGCGCCTGGCTGCCAAGCTGCTGGGCTGGAAAGTGGACATCAAGAGCGAAGAGGAGAAACGCCAGGAGGTCGAGTCTCAAATGGAGGCGCTGGTGGTCTCCGGCGCGCCGGTCTCCGTGCTGATTGACAGCGGTCTCACCGACAAGGTGCTCGAGAAACTGATCGAGGCCGGCATCGCAACCGTCGAGCAGCTCGGCGCCATGACGCCCGAGCAGCTCGAAGAGATACCGGGGGTCGGGCCCAAGACCGTCGAGTCCATCCAACTCGCGGTGAACGGCTACTACGCGCAGTTCGAAGAACAGGCAGGCGGCGCAGGCGAGGCTGCCGGCACGGCCGAAGCGGTGGCCGAGCCCGAAGCCGGCCAGGAGCCGGGCCTGGAGGCTGAAGCGATGGGCGAGCCCGAAGCCGGCGAGGAGCCAGCGCTGGAGGCCGAAGCGGCTGGCGGGGAGCCGGTGGAGGAAACGCTGGAGGCGGCGGAAGAGTCCGCGCCCGAGGAGCAGGGGGCTACGCCCCCGGCCGGAACGGATTCGGAATGATGGAACTCTGCTACCATAAAGGACTCGGATTGAGTGCCTTGGGGGTTAGAGAACAAACGGCGCCAGCTCGGGGAGTGTGTCTCGGAGCTTCTGACAGGGAGGATTATGCCTCCCCAAGTAGGCGGTCCAACTGAACAACGTTGTTATGAGGAAAATTCGGATTAACGAGCTGGCGCGCGAGTGCGAACAACCGAACAGCGCGATCATCGCGGTGCTGCCGCAATTCGGCGTCACCGACAAGAAGACGCACTCCAGCTCGATTGAAGACGACGTCGCGGACAAGATCCGGCGGCACTTTGGCGTTTTTGTCGAGCGCGCCGCCCCCGCGGCTGAGGCGGGAGTCGCGGAAGAAGCCGAAGTCGCGGCCGAGGAGCAGGCGGGCTTCGAGCCGGCTGAGGCGGAAGCCCCGGCCGTGGAGCCCCCGCAGACTGCCCCGTCGGTCGCCCCAGCGTTCCCGTTCGGCCTGACTACGGAAGAGAAAATGGCCGCCCGTCCGGCCGCGCATCCGGTGCGCCCGCCGCTGTTGGGAAGAGGCCCGCGGCCCGTGCCGGCGCAGCCACCCTCGGCTCCGGCTGTGGCGCCCGCGCTACCCGCCGCGGCGCCTCCGCTGCCCGGCACGCCCGTCCGGCAGCCTTACGCCGCCCGGCCATTGCCCTCGGCTCCCCGTCCTGGCCAGATCATTTCCGGGCCGCGGCAGCCGTTTCCCGGCGGTCCGGCGGAAGCGCCCCAGCGGCCCGCAGTGCGTTCTTCGGCCAGGCCCGCCGCCGCGCCGTCCCAGGCGCAGCAGCAGCCGTCCGATCGGGCCTCCGCCGGTCCGCCCGTCGCGGTCATTTCACTGCGGGGGGCGAGCCTGGCAGGCCAGCCCGCTGCGCGGCCCGTCGTTCCGCCGCGGCCCGACCTGGTCGCCCGGCTCCAGCAAACCAGGACCATGCCCGGCCAGCCGCAGCCGCGCCCCGGGGCTCCCCTTCGTCCGGCCAGCGTGCCCGTGCCCGGCCAGCCGATTTACAAAGGCCCCATCCGTCCCGGCCAGCCGCTCATGCGCGCGCGTCCCGGCGCGCCCAGCGGTCCGCTGGCCAGAGGACGGGGTCTGCACCCCACCACGCCTCTGCGTCCCGAGGTGGTCACCGTACCGGCCACCGAACAGCGCCGCCGCCAGTTCGGCGCCCGTCCGGTCATCGATCGCGAGCGCGAACGCGAAGGAAAGCTGCTCCGCGTCCCCGTGCGCCGGGGCGAGGATATCGGCCACCTTGCCGAAGGCAAGCAGATCACGGTCGCCGAAGGGATCACGGTCAAGGAGCTCTCCGAGAAACTCGGGCTCAAGGCCAACCTGGTCATCAAGAAGCTGGTCGATCGCAAGGTCTTCGCCACCATCAACCAGGCTCTGGACGTGAAGATGGCCGAGAACCTGGCGCGCGATTTCGGCGCCATCGTCTCCACGGTCAGCTTCGAGGAAGAAGCCACCCAGCAGCAGGAGATGCTGGCCAGCACCAGTAGTGAAGAGGACTCCGGGCCCGTCAAGCGGCCGCCCGTGGTCACCATCATGGGTCACGTCGATCACGGCAAGACCTCGCTGCTCGATGCCATCCGGTTGAGCCGCGTCGCCGAGAGCGAGGCCGGCGGCATCACCCAGCACATCGGCGCTTACCAGATCGAAAAGAACGGCCGCAAGATCACCTTCATCGACACGCCCGGCCACGAGGCGTTCACTCGCATGCGCGCCCGCGGCGCCAAGGTCACCGATGTGGTGGTCCTTGTGGTTGCGGCCGAAGACGGCGTGATGCCGCAGACGGTCGAGGCCATCGATCACGCCCGCCTGGCGCAGGTCCCCATCATCGTCGCCATCAACAAGATCGACAAGCCCGACGCCCAGCCGGAGCGCGTCATGCAGCAGCTCTCCGACCGTGGCCTGGTGCCCGAAAAGTGGGGCGGCGATACCGTCATGGTGCCCGTCTCCGCACGCACCAAGCAGAATCTGGATCTGCTGCTGGAAATGATCCTGCTGGTCTCCGACATGCTGGATCTCAAGGCCAACCCCAGCCGGCCTGCCGTCGCCAGCGTGCTCGAGGCGAAGCTCGACCGCGGCCGCGGTCCGGTGGCCACCGTACTGGTGCGCAACGGCACCCTGCACGCCGGCGACTACTTCGTCTGCGGGTCTGTTTTCGGCAAGGTCCGCGCCATGTTCGACGATCGCGGCGAAGCCCTCAAGGACGCGGAGCCTTCGGCGCCGGCCGAGGTCATCGGCCTGGATTCGCTGCCCGAGGTCGGGGACAGCCTGCAAGTGGTAACCGACACCGCCAAGGCCAAGCAGATCGTGGTCTACCGCGAGTCGAAGGCGCGCGAGCAGGCCATGGCGAAGAATACGCGGATCACGCTCGACCAGTTGCACCGCCAGCTCAAGGAGGGCGAGGTCAAGGAGCTGCCGGTGATCCTCAAAGCGGACGTCGGCGGCAGCGCCGAAGTGATCGCCGAGGCCCTGCAGAAGCTCTCCACCGACAAGGTCCGAATTCAGGTCATCAGCAGCGGCGTGGGCGCCATCACCGAAACCGACGTGCTGCTGGCTTCGGCCTCCAACGCCGTGGTTATCGGCTTCAACGTCCGGCCGGATCGCAACGCCGTGGCGCTAGCCGAGCAGGAGAAGGTGGACATCCGGCTGCACACGATCATCTACGACCTCACCGACGAGATCAAGCGCGCCATGACCGGCATGCTCGAGCCCGTGTACAAGGAGGTCTACCGCGGGCGCGCCGAGGTGCGCGAGATCTTCCGCATCAGCAAAGTCGGCACGGTGGCGGGCTGCCTGGTGATGGACGGATCGATCCCTCGCGACGCCAACGTCCGCCTGCTGCGCGACAATGTCGTGGTGCTCACCGGCAAGCTCGCTTCGCTGAAGCGCTTCAAGGACGACGCCAGCGAGGTTCGCGCCGGCCTGGAATGCGGGCTGGCGCTCGAGAACTTCAACGACCTCAAGCCGGGCGACGTGATCGAAGCGTTCGCCAGCGAGCGCATTGCGCCCGAGGTGTTCGCTTGATGGGGACATGCCGGCCATCGGTGTACTGACGCTCGAGGTGCATCTCGAGAACTCGCACTCGCTCAAGGATAAGCGTCACGTGATCCAGGGGCTCAAGGAGCGCCTGCGCCACAAGTTCAACGTGGCGGTGGCCGAGATCGATTGCCAGGATCTGTGGCAACGCGGCGTGGTGGCCGCCGTGACGGTATCGGGCGACCACGGCTACGCGGCCGGGGTGCTGCAGTCCGTCGAGAAGGAAGCCGCCGCCCTGCTGGGCCCGGAGCTGGTCGGCGCCACTGTCGAGTGGCTGGAGTAGCCGGATGGATCCCCGACGTGCCGAGCGCCTGTCCGAGGCGCTACGCGAAGAACTGGCCGAGCTGATCGAGTACGAGCTCGCCGACCCCCGCCTGGCGGGGGTCACCGTCACGGAGGCCCGCCTGGTCCCCGATGGCCGCCACCTCCTTGTAACGGTGGCCGTCAAAGGCAATGCCGCCGAGCGCCAGCTCGGTGTCGAGGCTTTAGGACACGCCGCCAGCTACCTCCGCCGCGCCGTGGCGACCCGGCTGCGCCTGTTCCGGGCGCCCGAGCTCCACTTCCAGGCGGCAGATCCGGCGGGCGACCGCATCGGCGAGCTGCTGGACCGAATCCGGAAGAACCGCGAAAAAAACGAAAAAAAAGCGGGAAACGAGCCGTAAACGGCCTCGCTTCGTGCTACTTTTGTGGATGTTGCCCCCGATTCGGTGGGGCGGCATATCGCAGACCGGCGGTCGTCCCCATAGGGCCCTGGCCTGACGTTCTCATATGCGAGGGCAAAGCGGAACAGCCATGCGTGTGGCTCCCATGAACAGCAGATTTCTTGATGCCTGCCGGCGCAGGCCCACCGACGTGCGTCCCGTGTGGTTCATGCGGCAGGCGGGGCGGTATCTCAAACCCTATCGCGACATCCGGTCCAAGCACGGCATCCTCGATATCTGCAAGCGCCCGGACCTGGCCGCCGCCATCACCTTGCAACCCGTCGAGATCCTGGATGTGGACGCGGCGATCATCTTCGCCGACCTTTTGCTTCCGGTCGAGCCCATGGGCCTGAAGCTGCGCTTCGCCGCGGGCGAGGGCCCGGTGATCGACAACCCGGTGCGGACCTCGGAAGACATCGACGCGCTCTCGATTTCCAACACGGACGACCTGGGCTACGTCGGCGACGCCATCGTCCAGGTGGTGAAGGCGCTGGCGGGGAAGGTGCCGGTGCTGGGATTCGTGGGCGCGCCGTTCACCATCGCCAGCTACATGATCGAGGGCGGGGCCTCCCGCACCTTCATGAAGACCAAGCAGATGATGTACTCGAACGAGACCCTGTGGCGCCGGCTGATGGGCAAGCTGGTGGACGTTCTGGGGCCGTTCGCGATTCTGCAGGTGGCCGCCGGCGCCCGCGCCATCCAGGTGTTCGATAGCTGGGTGGGAGCGCTCGGCCCCGACGATTACGTCCGCTTCGTGGCCCCGTACTCGCGCGCGTTGATCGAGCGTATACGCTCCACGGGCGTGCCCGTGATCCACTTCGGCACCGGCGCCGGCGGGTTCTTCCGCGAGCTGCACGCGGCCGGCGGCGACGTCCTGGGCGTGGATTGGCGCATCAATATCGACCAGGCGTGGATCGACATCAGCTACCGCTCGGCCATCCAGGGCAATCTCGATCCGGCCGCGCTCTTCGCGCCTCTCCCGGAACTGAGGACGCGCATCCACGAGCTGCTCAAGCGCACCGGCACGCGGCCCGGCCACATCTTCAACCTGGGCCACGGCATTCTGCCCGAGACGCCCGTAGACCACGTGCGGGCGGCGGTGCAGTTCGTGCGCGAGTTCAAGCCGTAATGGGGGCAGGGGTTCGGTGTTGCGGCGCAGTCTGAAGCGGGCGCCAAAAAGGACCAAAACATTGCTGGCCGCAGATGAACGCGGATAAACACGGATGGAAAACAAATGGGTGTATCGGCGTCCATCCGCGTTCATCGGCGGCCAAGATTGTGTTCATGAACTTCTTCCTGACCGTGTGAAGCGTGCGCCACGCTATCGCCATGGGGGCCACCCTTGAAGCAGACCGTTCTGTTGCTGGCACACGGGGCGCCCGAACGCGTCGAGGACATCGCGGAATACCTGTCGTATGTGCGTGGAGGGCGGCCCACGCCGCCGGCGTTGGTCGAGGAGGTCGCCGATCGCTATCGCCAGGTCGGTGGCGGTTCGCCGCTATTGGCTCGCACCCGGGAACAGGCCTCGGCTCTCGAACGCGAGTTGGGGATTCCGGTCTATTTCGGGATGCGGAACTGGCGCCCGTTCATCAAGGAAACGGTGGTGCGGATGAAGGCGGACGGCGTCGAGCGTATCGTGGCGCTGTGCCTGGCGCCGCAATACTCGAAGGCCAGCGTGGGGTTGTATTTCCGCCGCGTGCAGGAGGCCAAGACTGAGGCGGGCCTGGCGGCCGAGATCGTCTGGACCAAGACGTTTCACGATCACCCGCTGCTGGCGGAGGCATTCGCGGAGCGCCTCGCGCCGCTGCTGCCCTCCGAGCGCGTGCTGTTCACCGCGCACAGCCTGCCCGAGCGCGTGCTCGAGCGCGGCGATCCGTACGACTCGGAAGCCAGAGCGACCGCCCGCGCCGTCGCCCTGCGCGCCGGGCTCGCCAGTTGGGATTTCGCTTACCAGAGCCAGGGCTTCAGCGAGGAGAAGTGGCTCGGCCCGACAGTCGAGTCCCGCATTGACGAGTACGCCTCAGCAGGTGTCCGCGAAATGGCGCTGGTTCCCATCGGCTTCGTCTGCGACCACGTCGAGATCCTCTACGATGTCGATATCGCTTTCCGGAACTACGCACAGGAACGCGGCATCGCGCTGCGACGCCCAGAGTCGCTGAACGATTCTCCGATCTTCACGCGCGCGCTGGCCGCCGTCGTGGGACAGGCCTCCGGCCTGTCGGCGACAGGCCGGAGGCCTGTCCCACGGTGAGAGACAAGTTATGCGCGTAGTCATCGTCGGCGGCGGGATTTCGGGTCTGTCGGCTGCCTACTACCTGGCGAAGCACGGCATCGCATCGACCTTGATCGAACGCGAGGGGCGACTGGGTGGCGTGATTTCGACCGAGCGACGCGAAGGTTGCGTGCTCGAAGCCGGCCCGGACAGTTACCTGGCGCAGAAGCCGTGGGCGCTGCACCTGATCCGCGAGCTGGGCCTGGGCGGCGACGTCATCGGTTCGAACGACCACCTGCGCGTCACCTACGTTCTGAAGCGCGGGCGCCTGGTGCCGCTGCCCGATGGGCTGATGTTGATGATCCCCACGCGGATCTTCCCGCTGGTCCGCACCTCGCTGCTGGGCCTCGAGACCAAGATCCGCATGGGCCTGGAGTGGTTCCGGAGGCCGCGCGACGGCTGGCAGCCCGACCGGTCCGTGGCCGAGTTCGTCGCCGCGCACTACGGCTGGGAGGCCGTGGACTACCTGGCCGAGCCGTTGCTTGCTGGCGTCTACGGCGGCGACCCGCACCAACTCAGCGTGGCCAGCGTGCTGCCGAGGTTCGTCGAGATCGAGCGCAAGTACGGCAGCCTCACCAAAGGCGTCCTGCACGAGCGCCGCAAGGCGGCCAAACACGCTCAGGGCCAGCCGCTGTTTCAGACTTTGAAGGGGGGCCTTGGCCAGCTCGTCGAATCGCTGATCACGCAGACGCGGCCGGCGCCCGAAGTGCTGCATGCCTCTGCCGAAGCCGTGGAGCGCTCCGCCGGAGGCTCGTCGTGGCGCGTGCGCGCGGGTGGCGAGTGGATCGAGGCCGATCACGTGGTTCTGGCCTGCCAGGCCTACCAGGCCGCCGCGCTTGTCGGCTCCGTGGATGGCGAGCTGGTGGCGTTGCTCGACTCCATCCCGTACTCGAACTCCATCACCATCTCGCTGGTCTATGACAAGGCGGGCTTCCGGCATCCGCTCAACGGCTTCGGCTTTCTGGTGCCCAAGAGCGAACGCCAGTTGCTGGTGGCCTGCACCTGGGTCGGCACGAAGTTCTCCGATCGCGTGCCGCCGGACAAGGTGGTTCTGCGCTGCTTCGTGGGAGGCGAGGACCCGGGCGTGCTGGCGCTCTCCGACCAGGACCTGGTTACCCATGTGCGTGCCGAACTGCTGACCGTCATGGGAGTCTCCGCAACCCCGGCCTTCACGCACATCGCCCGCTGGCCGCGCTCGATGGCGCAGTACACCGTGGGCCACGGAGACCGCGTGGCCCGCATCGAGGCGCGGCTCAAGGAGCTGGGCGGGCTGCACGTGGCCGGCAACGCGTACCACGGCATCGGCATTCCCGACTGCGTGCGCATGGGGAAGCAGGCCGCGGACGCGGTGGCGGCCCATTCTAGCGGATGGGCAGCGCGTACATGAGTCCACCTTGCGTCCAGAGGTTGTTTGAACCGCGGGCCAGCTTCATCGCCGACTCCGAGCCGAGGTCGCGCTCGAAGATCTCGCCATAGTTGCCAACGGTTTCGATCACGCGTGCCGCCCAAGCGTCGTCGAGGCCAACGAATTGGCCGTAGCCGCGCTGGACGCCCAGCAAACGCTGGATCAGCGGATCGTCGCTCTTCTTCATCGCGGCGAGGTTGGTCCGCGTCACGCCGCTCTCCTCGGCTTGGATCAATGCTTCGACGGTCCAGTTGACGATGGTGGCCCATTGTGGGTCGCCGAGGCGATAGGTAGGTGCCAACGGGTCTTTAGCGATGACGTCCGGCAGGATTTCAAAGTTCCGCGCCAGGTTTTTGAAGGCGATTCGCTCGTAAGCCAGTTGTGAGACGTCGGCGGTGATGGCGGCACAGTTGCGGGTGACGAACGCCGCTTCCATCTCGCCTTCTTCCTGAAAGGGAAACGGCAGCCACTTGATCTTCTCGCGCGTCATGTAGCTTTCGACCTGGGCTTCGATCTCGGTGCCAGCGAGAAAGCAGACTTTCTGGCCGGCAAGGTCCTTCGGGGAAGCGACTCCCGTGGTCCTATTCACAAGAAAGCCCTGGTAGTCATAGAAGACGGGCCGCGCGAAGCCAAAGTCGCTGTTAGCCGTATTGATGAGATTCGGGGACCCTGTGGCGAGGAGCGCGATCTCGCCGGATTTGAGGGCTTTCAGGGCGTCCTGTTCGTCGCGGAAAGGCACGACGGTGAACTGGGCCTTTGGCCCGAGCACAGCCACTGCCACCGCTCTACAAATGTCCAGGTCGAAGGCGGAGTGATTCCCATGTGCGTCTTGGGTGGAGTACTCGGGTTCTTCGGTGTCGATGCCGCAGGGGAGTGAACCGGCAGTTTTGATTCTATCGACCGTAGCCCCGCCGAAGGCAGCCGCGGATGTTCCGATTGTCAGCCATGTAATGGAAAGTAGGAGTGGGGAAATCCTGCTCATGCGGCTCCTCGTATAAGAAAAGCCGGCGATCGGATAGAAGATCCGATCGCCGGGAACGCGGTCGGCAACGGCTTCTAGTTCGACGGCCAACTGCCCGATGTCGGCGTACCTGGGTTGGTGCTGGGACGAGGATTGAAGTCCGCCGGAGCTGGATCGATCAGTACGCCCTTGACCATGTCGGTCGGGGTGATCTGCAGGGCCTTGCAGCCTTGCCCACCGGCATGCGGCAGGCTTAGAACCTGAACCGCCGGAATGATTGCGTACGTGGCTGGCAATGGTTCCACCAGACCGAACAAGCGGCCGTTGTCAAATGCAGAGAAGAGGTCGCCGACGCCAGGAGTATTGTCATCGGAGGGCCCCAAGTACTTCTGGCCGTATTTCTTCTCGCCCAAAGCACGAGCCGCGGATTCGTCGGGAAGATCGGCGAGCGGAGTCAGGTTGAACAACTCGTCGATGAACTTTATGATCGAGCCATGCTCGGTGGCTTCATGGGAGATGGTGTGGACTACACTAAAGGGCGAGATCACGATCGCTGGAATTCGGGGACCTTGGTCGAGAGCGGCTCCAAGAGGATCGAAGGAGCGAATCTGCGGCTGGGTGTGGTCGTAGAGGCCATCGGTTTCATCGTAGGTGATGATGATGGCGCTTTCCGGCCAGTACTTGCTGTTTGCGATCGCATTGATCGAGTCGGCCAGGAGAGCCTCGCTAATCTGGGCGTCAGAGTAGCCAGGGTGGTCGTCATTGCCCTTGAAGGCGGCCTGGACCGCTGGGCTGGGTGAGCGTGGAGTGAGGCCGTCGAGGTTGCCATATCCGCCGCGAACGTAGAAGACACCGCCTCCCGAGGGCAGGGCGTTGGCCTTGATCGCCGTATAGAAATCGCCGAGGCCCTTCAGGTGCGCCTTGGTTTCGGCCGGGTTGTTGGCCTCGTAGCCGAAGTATTGCGGGCCGTTGTGATGGGCGATGTAGTCGAGATTGGTTGCCGGGCCGGCAGGATCGGTCGGCTCGTGATCGTAACCTTCCTGGAACCAGCCCCAGTTCACCGGCTTGTTGCCGTCGCCGGCGATCTTCTTGATGTCCCCTTGAACATCCAGGAGGTCGAAGGCGGGGTTCAGATCCGCGGCCGTGATGCTTCCAATCTGCTCCCCCATAAAGGAAAGCGGCAAACTGGCGAAGGTAAGGTTGGAAGCCGGGTTCGAACTCACGCCGCCCGGGTTGTCGACGGGCTGCTTCTCGCCCGGAGGGGTAAGGACGTCCAGAGCGGATCCCCAGAAGGGTTGCGGATCGGCGGTGACCGGCAGTTGCAGGTTGGTGGTTATGACGTTGCTGCCCAGTTCGGGATGCTCGACCCACTGTGTCTTGCCCGACTGGCCGGCGATCATGGCGATGGCGTTTGGTGTCGAAGGCCCGATCACGGTGTCGAAGAAGTTATCGAAAAGCGTGAAGCGATCCGCGTAGTTCCAGAGAAATGGAGCAGCATCGCAGTCCACATGCCCGACGACGAGTTCGCCCTTTTGCTTTTGTTTCTCGGTCGGCACCGGTCCGGTATAGGTCCGTCCATCGGCGCTTAGCGTCCCAGCCAGGCCTTCCTCGACGAAGGCGTAGCGGTTATTCTGGGCGACGTGATTCGCATTCAGATTCAGCTTGGCATCGATGCCTACGTGGGAGTGATTAACCGAGTCCGTGTCCTCCGGGTAGAGGAGCACTGTCTTGCTGTTGATGTCGGTGACCGACTGCGGAATCTTGAAGGGGGAGATGGTGCCTACCGAGCCGTCCGTCAGAACGATCGGTTGGTCAAAACCGGGAGTTTTGCCCGCGGGCTGAGAGAACAGGCCCCGGGCCCCGGGGTAGCTGCCGAAGTAGAAGTCAAAGGATCGGTTCTCTTGAAAGAGAACGAAGACGTACTTGATATTCCTGCGGAGCAGTTCGCGTTTCACATCGTGGGGCAGATAAGGCCAATCCCCCCTGCCGAGCGTGTAACGCGCGACTTCATCGCCTGACCTCGGTGCGATTTCGACAAAGTTCTTCTGGCCGACAAACTCGTCATTCCCCAGGTCTTGGGCCAGCGCGGCGACTGGCGGCATCACCAACGCGGCCATCATCAGGGAAGTGCAGCCGGCCTTCACCCATGTATTGATATGCATAGTGATCCTCTCCTCTCTGCTCATGTGGTTTTCGCCGGTGAGCGAGTGGAGATCCGGCGAGGAAATGCTCCATAGGCCATACGTTAGCATCGGCATGTAAATCCGGCGTGAAGAACCGGTGAAGATCTGGTGTCAGAGAAAGAACCACGGACGCTGTGAGGTGCGGGAGCGTCGGCGCCGGGGTTATGCGGGATCAGCCTGAAAGGCTCTAGTTGCCACGGCAGCATCGGCGGCATCGGGCTGACGACGTGGGCGGCTGCTACAGTGGTAGCAATGCGAGTTGCGGTATGCGTCACGCTGACGCTGGTTCTGACCGGCTGCGGCTCCGGCCGGTCCCAAGCTCAAGAGCCGGGGGCGGCCGGCACAGCGCATCCTCAACGCTACGCCGTTCTGGCCAACGCCGATAGCGCCCGCGACCACGAGGGCAACGTGGCTTGCGCCTACCGCACGCTGCGCGCGCTCGGCTTCGACGAAGAGAACATTTTCGTTGTCTCCCCCAAGGACCGGCGCAATCCGCCCGCGAAGCGCACACCGGTGTGCAGCCCCGTCCCGGCCCACTTCGCGCAGGTGATGGACCGCCTCGCCTCGCTCACACACGCCGGCGATACGGTGGTGATTTACGGCACCGGCCACGGCGACTACGACCGGCGCGGAGTGTTCCTCGAGTTGCGCCACGGGCGCCTGTGGCCGGCCGATCTGCGCGCCGAGGTCGAACGCCTGCCCGCCAACGTGATCGTCATCATGGACCAGTGCTTCTCGGGCGGCTTCGTCGAAGCCTTCGAGGGCACGCGGAGCAGGGCTATCGTGATCTCGGATGTCGACAGCAAACACGAGACCTACTGCAAGTACTTCGCGGAGACGTTCTGGGATGCTTTCCTCAAAGACCACAAGACTTCGGTGCGCCAGGCGTACGAGGCGGCCATGAAGATCCACCAGAAGGAGCTCGCCGACGATCCCGATCTCAAGACCGACGGAGAGTACCGCTTCTTCAATGGCTTCACCGACGTTACGCTGAACTGAAACGGCGAGCATGCCGAGGCGCTGTGAGCGAACGGGTGCTGGGGGCGAACCGGCATCGCCGGCCGACGGGAACTCGGGACCGCACGGCCGCGAGAGGGCACACCGGCACGGGTCTCAATTGAGATACACTGGATGAGGAGCGCAGTATGCCAAGGCAAGCTGTGAAGACCCGGATGATCCACGCCCGCATCGATCCCAAGCTGCTGAAGTCGGCCGCGCGCGTCTTCTCCAGAATCGGCCTCTCGACAACGGAAGCGATCCGGCTCTTCTTGAAGCAAGTCGTATTGCATAAGGGAGTGCCGTTTCCCATCGCGATTCCCAATGCGCAGACGGCCGCGGCGATGAGGGAGGCGAACGATCCTGCGGCGTTGAAGCGCCATCGTACGTTCCGTGAATTGCGCGAAAAGATCTAATGGCGCTGGCCCTTTTCACCACAACGGCGTTTGAAAAGGACCTGCGGCGGGTTGAGAAGCAGGGCAGACCTGGACAAGCTGGAGGAGATCGTCGATCTCCTTCAGGCACAGCGACCCTTGCCTCAGCGCTGCCGGCCCCATGCGCTGCGCGGCAACTGGTCCGGGCACTGGGACTGTCATGTCAAAGCCGATTGGCTTCTTCTGTGCAAGGTGACAGAGACTGAACTGATCCTGGTGCGCACCGGGAGTCACGCCGAGTTGTTCGAGTGATCGACCGGCGCCGCCGAACTTTTACCGCCAGCGGAACAGCCGCAACGCCACGAAGAAGCTCACCACCAGCCAGGCCGCAATGATGGCCACCTCGCCGCTCACCTGCGACAGGCGCGCGCCCTCCATCATGTTGGCCCGCAGCACGTTTGCCACCGCCGTCAGCGGAAGCGCCTGGATGAAGGGCTGCACCACGGCCGGGAAGCGCTCCGCCGAAAAGAACACGCCGGAGGCGATCCACATGGGCAGCATGACGGCGTTCATCAGCCCGGAAACGGCTTCGATGGTGCGCGCCCGCGAGGCCGTCAGCAGGCCCAGCGCGCTGAAGCAGAACGCCGAGAGGACGCACAGTGCCGCCAGCTCCCACAGAGAGCCGCGCAGGGGAGTGCCGAAGACCGCCACGCCGAAGCCCACCAGAAACGCCACCTCGACGAACAAGAGCGTCAGCCGCGACAGCAGGAACGAGAGCAGGTACTGGGTGCGCGACATGGGCGTCGCGACCAGCCGCTTCAGCAGGTTCCGGCGGCGCGCGTCCACGATGGCGAATCCCATCCCCCATATCCCGCTGCCCATGAGGTTCAGGCCGACCAGGCCCGGGATCAGGAAGTCGATATAGCGCGAGCCCGGTTCGCGCACCAGGCTGTCGGACTCGGGCGCCGGATCGCGCACGCCCGCGGCCCGCAGGATGGCCCGCTCCGCCGCGAGGCGCGCGGTCCGCCCGTCGGGATTCGTGTCGTCGTAACGGTACACCACGCCGCCCTGCTCGCCCGCGAGCGCCAGCAGGGCAATGCGGCCCGTGCGGAGTCCTCGCTCTCCCGCCGCCCGGCTCATCACTTCGGGCGCCAGCGACTTCTCCGTCCGTAGCGCGCTTGCCAGTTTGGCGTTCTCCGCGCCGATCTTGAGCACCTCTGCGGGGCGGTTCCGGAAGGCGATGCCCAGCCCAGCCGCCAGCAGGATCGGGAATATGAAAACCCAGAAGACCGCCTCCGGCTCCCGGCGAAACTCGCGGAACCGCACCAGCGTGAGCTGCACCAGGGGGTGATCGACGAAGGAACGGCGGCGGGTCTCAATCTTCACGGAGGTGCCTCCCGGTGAGGGTGACAAACACGTCCTCGAGCGTGGCGGAGTGCGTGCGCAGCTCGGTCAGCTCGATGCCGCGCCCATCCAGCTCGTCGAGCAGCGCCGGGACGGCCAGGTGCAGCTCGGTCACCTGCAACTGAAAACCGCTGTTGTCGGCGTGCGCCCGGCTCACGCCCTTGAGGCTTTCGAAGATCGCCACATCGAGCGCGGCACCGCCGGTGGCGAACTCCACCACGTGATCCGCCCCGATCGACGCGATCAGCTCGCGCGGCGTGCTGAGCGCGATGATCTTTCCGTGGTCCATGACGGCGACGTGGTCGGAGAGGCGCTCGGCCTCGTCCATATAGTGTGTGGTGAGGATGATGGTGCGGCCGTCCCGCTTGAACTGCTCGATGAGCTGCCACATCTGGCGCCGCGCTTGCGGGTCGAGGCCGGTGGTCGGCTCGTCCAGGAACAGGAGGTCCGGGTCGCCCACCAGCGCGCAAGCGATAGCCAGCCTCTGTTTCTGGCCTCCGGAAAGCTGGCCCACGCGCGCCCGCGTCTTCTCCTCGAGCTGCACCATCGCCACCACGTCCGCCACCGCCGGCCCGCGCTCGTAGAAGCTGCGGAACAGGTGGAGCGTCTCTTCGACCGTGAGCTTGTCGGCGAGCTGAGTTTCCTGAAGCTGGACGCCCAGCCGCTGCCGCAAACGCCGCGCGCCGCTGGCCCAGTCGATCCCCAGAAGCTCGACCGTCCCGGCGTCCGGCGCCAGCAGCCCCTCGCAGATTTCGATGGTGGTGGTCTTTCCGGCGCCGTTCGGCCCGAGCAGCGCGAAGCACTCGCCCGCGCTGGCGTCGAGGTCGACCCCATCCACCGCCACTACGTCGCCGTAAGCCTTGCGCAGCCCCCGCAGGCGCAAGGCGGCCTTGCCGTTCGCCATAGCTCCAGGGGAGCACAAAACCAAAATCTTCCGCAACACAGGTCGAATTTCTTGCAGCGTTGCCCGTGAGCCCAGCATCCTCTGAGTAGGACTCCGGGCGACCGGGTTCGACTGAGGATGCTCATGAAGCACAAGACCACGTTTGCGATTGTTTTGCTGCTGCCGCTCGTTTGCCTGGCGGCTGACGGCCTTAAGCCGCTGGATGTGAAGCTGGGGCTCTGGGAGGCCTCCATAACAAGCCAGAGCACCGGCACGCCGCCGATACCGGAGGACCTCCTGGCCAGGCTCACGCCCGAACAGCGTGCCAAGATGGAGGCGGCTTTGGCGGCCAGGCAGGGCAGAGGCCCTCAAACCAGGGTCCACAGGTCCTGCCTGACCAGCGACGATCTGAGAGAGATGCTTGACCTCGACAACGGCAACCTCGCCGCCTGCAAGCGCACTGTTATCCGTTCCTCCTCCACGGAAGAGGAGGTTCACTTCGAGTGCGACACCGGCAGGACGAAGCGCAGCGGCGACGTGCACGTAGAGGCCCTCAGCCCGGAGAGCGTCAAAGGGACCTCGCAGGTCAGCTTCGGGGACGGGACCCACACCATGGACGTCAAGTTCTCCTTCACCAGCCGGTGGCTCGGCGCGGCCTGCGGCGACCTCAAGAAGAACTAGACGCAAGAATGTGACGCGCTGAAGCGTGCGCCACAAGCGGTCCCGCCTATTTGACGTTGACCACCGTCTGCAGCCGGACGTCGGCCGAAGAACCGCCCACCAGGATGCGAACGGGCTCCGTCTCCACCTCGAAACGGCCGGCTTTCTCGTTCCACCAGGCGAGCGAGTCGCCTTTCAGCGGAATCTCGACGGTCTGCGTCTCGCCCGGCTTCAATGTGACACGCTGGAAACCCCGCAGCTCTTTGCGCGGCCGCTCCGCTTTCGACTGCGTGTGCTGGACGTAGAACTGCACCACCTCGTCGCCCGTGCGCGCGCCCGTGTTTTTGACGTCCACGCTGGCCGTCACGCTGCCGTGCGCGGCCAGCCGTCCGGAACTCAGCCGCAGGTTCGAATACTGGAACGTCGTGTAGCTCAGGCCGTAGCCGAACGGATAGAGCGGCTCGCCCTTGAAGTACATGTAGGTGCGGCCGTGCCGGATGTCGTAGTCCATCATGGGCGGCAACTGGTCGAGCGACTTCGGCCAGGTCTGGTTGAGACGGCCGCCGGGATTGTAGTCGCCAAACAGCACATCGGCCAGCGCGGTCCCCTGTTCCTGTGCGGCGTGCGTCATGTGGAGAATGGCCGGCACGTTCTCCTGGGTCCAGCCGATGGCATACGGGAAGCTCGAAACCAGCACCACCACGGTCTTCGGATTGGCCGCGTATACCTGCTTGACCAGTTCCTCCTGGGACAGATTGATCGACTCCCGGTCGCGTCCTTCCCGGCCTTCGCCGGGGTCCTTGCACGGCTTGCTCGATACGTCCGCGTTGAACATCTTCATCAGATCGGTGTCGCCACACGTGGGGTGGTTGCCGACCACGACCACAGCGACATCGGAAGCCTTGGCCGCCCGCACCGCCGCGCCATTCTCATTGTTGGCGGCGTGGTTAACCGTAACCGCGGGGCCAACCTTGGCCTGGATGCCCTGCAGCGGGGTAACGGCATAGGGGTATTGCCCGCCATAGAGGTCGATCAGCACCTCGTCTGCATGCGGGCCAATCACCGCGATGGACTTGATGGCTCGCCGATCGAGCGGCAGGAAGCCATTCGCGTTCTTCAGAAGCACCACCGATTCGCGCGCCACCTCCCGCGCGACGTTCTTGTGCTTCTCGGTGGTCCAAGGCCCCTGCTCGCCGGCGCGCCCGATGCCGGCATAGGGAACCATCGAGGCCGGCTCCAGCAATCCCAGCCGGATGACGGTTCGGAACTTGCCCCTGAGGACCGCGTCCAGGTCGGCTTCGGTCATCAGGTGGCCGGCGATCGCCTGCTTGATCTGCTGCGGAATGCTGACGAAGAACGCGAGGATCTGGTTGATGCCGCCGTCCTTGATGGCCGCCACCGTCGCCTCGAGTTGCGTCTTGTAGTACTTGTGCTGGCCGACCATCAATTGCACCGCCAGCGCATCGGAAGAAATGATGCCGTCGGCGCCCCACTCCTTCATGGCCAGGCTCTTCAAGATCGGATTCACCGTCATCGGCACGTGGTTCCACGCGTTGTAAGAGGCCATGAACGAGCGGGCCCCGCCCTCGACGAATCCCATCCGGAACGGCACCGAGTAATACTCGCGCAGCAGCCTTTCATCGAAGTCGGACGACGATCCCCCGCGCGTTGTCTCGTTGCTGTTGGCGAGGAAGTGCTTGAGCAGGGAAGCGGCCTGCCAGTACTTTGGGTCGTCGCCCTGGAGGCCCTTGATGAAGGCCACGGACATGGTTCCGGTGAAGAACGGATCCTCGCCGTAGCTCTCGTTGTTCCTGCCCCAGCGCGGGTCGCGGGCCAGGTCCGCGTTCGGCCCCCAGGCTACCAGCACTCTGTCTTTGTACTTGTCGCTTTGCGTGATATATCGGGCCTCGTAGCCCTCCACCGCCCCGGCGCGCCGGATGAGGTCCGGGTCCCATGTCTCCGCCATGCCGATGACCTCGGCGAAACTCGTCGTAGGGACGAGTTTCTGGCCGAAGGTGCCTTTCCGAACCAGACCGTGCAGCCCCTCCGAGAGTCCCGCGCTCGGGATGTTGAGCCGGGGCACGCCGGAATTCGTCTCGATGCAGCCGATCTTCTCATCCAGGGTCATCAGCGACAGGATGTTGTCGACGCGCCGTTCGAGCGGCAGCTTCGGATCCTGAAATGGGTATTGAGTCTGGGCGCATAGGGCGGCCGCGGCCAAAGCCGCAGCCGCAAAATACCGAGCTGGTATCATTCGATCTCTCCTCTTCATCCCGCCGGGATCAGGAATCCGCGCTCGATCAACTGGCGCATCAGCGCCAGGCAGTTCGGCGTGATGCGCTGCAGGTCCTCTCTCAGCGTCACCGCGGTCTTCTCCAGGATTTCGCCGAGCGTGTGCCGGCCGTCGCAGAGTGCCACCATGCCCGCCAGCCGCAGATCGATGTCGGATTCGTATTGCAGCCCCTGCGCCAGGCGGATCTTCGCCGACCGGATCCGCCACGAGCCATCCTCCCATTCGCAGACGTGGTCCAGCCGGGCGCTCTCCGCGACGCGGAACTTCCCCCCGAGCAGCGCCGCATCGTCGCTCGCCGCCTCCAGAAAATCGCGCAGGCCGAACCCGCGCAACACGTACTCACCGAACGGTCCGGAGTTGCCGGCGGGACCTTCCTCGATCCTCAGCCAGTTCCTGCGTCCGCTGGCCTTGCGCAACGCGATCAGGCCCGTGCTGGTGGCCTCGATTCTCTCGCGCGCGTAGTAGGCGAGCCATTCGTCGTACAACCGTGCGGATTCCTCGACGCCCGCTTGCTCGGTGTCGCGGATCCACACGTGCGCGTAATCGGCCGCGTCGTGCGTGTCGGTGCGCATCACCCAGGCGTCGCAACCGGCGCCGTCGAACCACCCCGCCAGCCGTTCTTTCCAGTCCTGGCCCTCGATGTGCGCCCAATCGCAGACGATCTGGCAGAAGCCGCCTTCGTTCAAACAACGCGCGCCATCCTGGATCAGGCTGCGCGCAAAGCCGTCCAGCGGCACGCCGCTGTCGCGATAGAGGAACCGGCGCGACGGAGTAAGGGCGAACGGCGGATTCGAGACGATAAGGTCGAAGGTGCGCCCGCGCACGGGATCGAACGCGTCGCCTTCCAGGAACTCGATCCTCTCCGCGCAGCCGTTAAACGCGGCGTTGAAGCGGGCGAACTCGATGGCGCGCGCATTCGAATCCGTCGCCCAGACGCGGTCGCTGTGCGCCGCCGCCAGAAAAGCCTGCACGCCGCTCCCGGTTCCCAGGTCGAGCGTGCTGCCGACGGGGCGCCGCAGCGTGGAATCGGCCAGCACCACCGTGCTGGCCGTCATGCCCATGACCTGATCGTGCCGCTCCGCCGAGTCCGGCGTTTCCTGGTGATCCGAGGCCACCAGCAGGCTGCGGAACGCCATCATCCGCACCAGGCCGCGGACCTGGTCCCCTTCGATTGCAACCAGTCCCACGCGCGCCCATTCCTCGGGCGGATCGGGGGCCAAAGCGCGCCGGGCGGCCTCGAGATCCTCGGGGATGCCGAGCAGGAACAGCCGGATGAGAGCGTCGAGCGTGCGGCCGCGGCGCGTCAGGTGCCGGAAATGGGCCCGGTCCCGTCCCAACCGCCGGGGAAGCTGAATCGGGCCGAGCGTGTCCACGAGGCCGGCCTCATCGTATCCCGCCTGCGCGAACACCTCGCGGAAACGGCCGGCCCCCTCGGCAACGAGACCCTGCGATGTGCCAGCCCCCGGTTCGCTTGGCATGCCTTGGCAATCATACAACGGCTGGCTGACTCCTCGCCGGGCGCCTTTTCAGACCTCGGGCTCCTGCAAAGGGGTGCCAAAGAGCCAACTTCCTCAAATGCCGGGGGTTGGTGTGCCGGCCCCCTTGAGGGCGGGCCCGCTATGGCGGGGCCGGCTGGCATATAGTATAGAGAGACCCGTACTGGGTACGCGTCACTTTACTTATAGTGTTCTCATAGGATCGAGAGAAGAAGACGGAGACAACCAGAATGTGGAATAAGCGCAAGGATGAAGACGTCAGGCAGCCTGCAGCCCCCGCCCCGCCGCAAGCGGAGTTGAGCAGAGAACCCGCCCCGGTTCCGGCCCCCGCGGTCAAGCCGGCCGCGACAGAGGCGGCTCGCGGCGTCGCGGCTATCGGCAAGTCCGTAATCATCAAGGGGCAGATCCTGGCCCGCGAAGATCTGTACCTGGATGGCGAGATGGAGGGCACCGTCGAGGTCCCGGAGCATCGGTTGACCATCGGACCTCACGCCAAGCTGCAGGCCAGCATACGTGCGCGCGAAGTCGTCGTTCTCGGCAGCGTAAACGGCAACGTAGAGGCCATCGAGAAGATGGACATTCGCAAGGACGCCCGGCTGATCGGGGACATCAAGACCGGCGGCATCGTCATCGAAGATGGCGCGTTCTTCAAGGGCAGCATCGACATCGTCCGGCCCGAGCCGGCCAGGCCGCCGAGACAACCGCAACAACAGCCGCAGCCTCAGGTGGCTCCCGTGGCAGTCGCGCCCGCTGTGGCCGGCGACAAACGCTGAGGTCCGAGGAGCTTTTGTTCAGCGACCGGTGGAAACCTTCTCGCGCGGATTCGGGTGGTCCACGCGGCGTCCCATTCTCGTCTTCGAAACCGGTCGTCCAAGCTGCGGCCCGTTCTCGAGATTCCACCGGCAGCGTGTATTCGCGTCACAGCAGCGGCCTCGAGCAGTTCTTCAATCACATCCGCGGCGAAACCGGGCTGCGCCTGCTCGACCTCTCGGGAGCTTCGCAGGCCAATATCGGCTTCATCACCAGCCAGGGCTACCGGCTCTACTCCGAAGACCTCATGCAGAGCCTCGACGCGGCCTTCGGCGGTGACGACTTCTACGACAACCAGTCTTCGGCCGAGCGCGCAGGCGCGTTTCTGGTGCAGAGCCTCGCCTTTCCAGACCAGCACTTCGACGGCGCACTGGTCTGGGACGTGCTCGAATTCCTGGCGCCGCCGCTGCTCAAGATCGTGGTGGAGCGACTTCAGCGCGTCCTGAAGCCGGGCTCCTATCTTCTGGCCATCTTCCACGCCGAGGAACGGGCCGGCGCCGTTTCCACCTGCTCGTACCGCATCGGAGACGCGAAGACGCTGCTGATTTCTCCCCGAGGCATGCGGGAGCCCGCCCAGTTCTTCAACAACCGCGCCGTGGAGAACCTTTTCAAGGAATTCGAAACGGTGAAGTTCTTCCTCACGCGCGACCATCTGCGCGAAGTCATCGTGAAGCGGTAGGGAGAAGCCGTCAGCCATCCGCCGTCAGCCACAGGCGCGTGGGGTGTTCCTGACGGCTGAGGGCTGATGGCTGACGGCTGCCTTTACCGGTACAGCCCCCTTAACTGGTTCCTTCGAATGCGCAGCAGGTCGAGGAACATGTTCAGGCTGTCGCCGAACATGCTGACCTTGGTGCCCTCGGAGTGGCTCCAGCGCACCGGGACCTCGATGGTCTTGTAGCCCAGGCGGCGCGCGATGAACAGCAGTTCGGCGTCGAAGCCCCAGCGCTCGATCCGCTGGCGCCGGAAAATCTCCTGGGCCGCGCCGCGCTCGAACAGCTTGAAGCCGCACTGCGTGTCGGCGAACGGCAGGCCGGTGGCCACGCGCATCAGCAGGTTGAAGACGCGGCCGGCGGTCTCGCGAAACAGCGACTGGTGGACCTGGATCAGGCCGCGGTTCAAAGCGCGCGATCCGATGGCGACCGAGGCGCCCTGTTCGCGCGCCGCGGCCATCAGTTTGTCTAGCTCCTCGATGGGCGCCGAAAGGTCGGAATCGGTGAACAGGACCCAGTCGCCTTTCGCCTCCAACATGCCGTGCCGGACCGAGTAGCCCTTGCCGCGGTTGCCCGGGTTCTCGAGGAGGCGGATGCCGGCGTGCTCCGCCGCAAACTCCGCCGCAACGGCCGCGGTGCGGTCCTTCGAGCCGTCATTGACCACCACGACTTCCCACTGCGGCCAGTCGCGCGAGCCGAGGTAGTCCAGAATCGAGCCCAGCGTGGCCGGCAGGCGCCGCTCTTCGTTGTACGCGGGAATTACTATGGAGATTGAGGGCAACCGCTCCATTATAATTGGAGCTTCGGCTGGAAGGAGCCCACTTGGAACAAGAGTTGCTTCAACAGCGCCTGGAGCGCATTCGCGAGATCGGTGGCTTGGGACACCGGCCCTACGGCCGCCGCTTCGACTTTACGCATACCATTCCCCAGATCCGCGCGGAGTACGAATCGAAAAGCGCCGCGGAGCTGGAGCCGCGCATCCAGGTGCGGATTTGCGGCCGCATGCAGACCGTTCGTCGCATGGGAAAGGCCGGCTTTGCGCACCTCGCGGGAGGCGGCGAGCGGCTCCAGGTCTATGTGCGCAAGGGCGAGGTTCCAGACCCGGACTTCCAGCTCTACCAACTTCTCGACATCGGCGACATCGTGGGCGTCGAGGGCTATCTGTTCCGCACCAAGACGGGCGAGCTGACCGTTCACGCCGAGCGGCTGGAGTTCCTCTCGAAGACGCTGCTCTCCATGCCGGAGAAGTGGCACGGCCTCGAGGACGTCGAGATCCGCTACCGCCAGCGCTACCTCGATCTCATCGCCAACCCGGAAGTGCGCAAGGTGTTCCTGACGCGCGCCCGGATCGTCGCCTCGCTTCGCCGGCAGCTTGAAGCGCGCGACTTTGTCGAGGTGGAGACGCCGATGATGCAGCCTATCTACGGCGGTGCGACGGCGCGGCCGTTCCTCACCCACCACAACACGCTCGACCTCGACCTCTATCTGCGCATCGCGCCCGAGCTGTACCTGAAGCGCCTGATCGTAGGCGGCCTCGACCGCGTCTACGAGATCAACCGCAACTTTCGCAACGAAGGCGTCTCGACGCACCACAACCCCGAGTTCACCATGCTCGAGTTCTACCAGGCCTATACCGACTACCGCGGCCTGATGGACCTTTCGGCCGAGCTGCTGAAGCAGGCGGCCATCGACGCTACTGGTGGGGCCGAGGTGGAATACCAGGGGCTCAGGCTCGATTTCGGCAACCTGCGCCGGATCTCCATGCGGGAGGCGATCGTCGAATTCTGGGTGGGCGACGGGCGGCCCGCTCCGGCCGATCTTGCCGATCCCGAATGGCTGAACCGGCACTCCAACCGGCCCTCACGCGGCGAGCAATTGGTCGACATCTTCGAGCGCGTGGTCGAGGAGCAGCTCGTGCAGCCGACGTTGGTCTACGACTACCCGGTGGAGATCTCGCCGCTCTCGAAGAACAAGCCCGACGAACCGGATTTCGTCGAACGCTTCGAGATCTACGCCGGCGGCATGGAAATCGCCAACGCCTACACCGAGTTGAACGATCCCATCGAGCAGCGCCGCCGCTTCGACCGCCAGAAGGAGATGCGCGAGCACGGCGACGAGGAAGCCCACCAAATGGACGAGGATTTCCTGCGCGCGCTGGCCTACGGCATGCCGCCCACGGGCGGCGAAGGCGTCGGCATCGACCGCCTGGTGATGCTGCTGACCAACTCGAAGTCCATCCGCGACGTGATTCTGTTCCCGCTGCTGCGGCCCGAGACCTCGATCGGCCTGGCAGACCAGTTGCGCGCCGCCGACGAGCGCGAAGCGGGAGACAAGTGACCGGGCGTTTCGAGTTCTTCATCGCGCGCCGCTACCTGAAGGCCAAGCGCAAGCAGGCCGTGATCTCGGTCATCTCGGTAATCTCGGTGGTCGGGGTTGCGGCGGGCGTGATGGCGCTGGTGGTCGCGCTGGCCATCAACAACGGCTTTCGCAAGACGCTCGAGACCAGCCTGCTCGGCGCTTACGCGCACATCCTGGTCCTCGAGAAGGAGCCGGGCTACGGGATCGCGGATTGGCGGGGCCTGGACGCGAAGCTGGTGAAGCTGCCGCACGTGGTGGGCGCCTCGCCGGCGCTCTACGGGCAGGTCTATCTCTACACCGACCGCAGCGCCAGCGGGGCGGAGTTGAAGGGCATCGAGACCGGGGCGGAGCTGGATACCAGCGACATGCTGCGGCACCTTAAGGCCGGGTCGCTGGCCGGGCTCAGGCCGAATCCGGACGCGCTGCCGGGCATCATCCTAGGGACCAGCCTGGCGCAGACGGTGGGCGCGCGCGTCGGCGGCACCGTCACCGTGATGAGCCCGCAAGGCGAGCTGACTCCTTTTGGGCCGCGGCCGAGTTCTCAGCGTTTTCGCGTGGTGGGGCTGTTCGAGTCGGGCTTTTTCGAGATCGATTCCACCTGGGCGTTCGCGTCGCTCACGGCGGCGCAGCACCTGCTGGGCCTCGAGGACGTGGTCAACAGCATCGAGCTGAAACTCGATGACATCTACCAGGCGCCGGAAGTGGCCAGCCGGGTGGATCGTGTGGTGGGTCCGAAGCTCGCGGCCTCGACGTGGATGGAGCAGAACCGGCACATCCTGAACGCGCTCAACATGGAGCGCGCGGTGACCTTCGTGACCATTGGGCTCATCGTGCTGGTGGCGGCGCTGAATATTCTGATCACGCTGATCATGATGGTGATGGAGAAGTACCGCGACATCGCGATCCTGGTTTCGATGGGCGCCAAGCAGGAGCAGATCCGGCGCATCTTCATGTTTCAGGGCGTGCTGATCGGCGGGGTGGGCACGACGATCGGCCTCGCGGCCGGCCATCTGCTTTCTTTCCTAGCCGACACGTACCGCTGGGTGCGTCTGGACGAAGAGGTTTACGCGCTGAGCTTCGTGCCTTTCGCCCCGCGCTGGATCGACAGCGTGTGGATCGCGGCGTTGGCCATCGCCATCAGCTTCCTGGCGACCATCTACCCGGCTCGCAACGCCTCGCGCATTGCCCCGGCCGAAGCGCTGCGATACGAATAAGTCGTCCGACCTGGCCGTCTGCCATCAGCCATCGGCCTTCAGCCATCAGGCCGGCGGCTGCGTCAGAAGGACGGGTTGAGGGCCGTCATTTCGGACTTGCTGGCTGGGCCAGCTTCTGCAAAATGTCCGACACGTAGCTGGTGGTTTCGGCCGGGAGCGGAAGGATGCCGGCGTTGTCGGCGCGGCTTGGGCCGGCATTATAGGCGGCGAGCCCGAGCAGCAGGTTGCCGCCGTAGCGATCGAGCATCTGTTTGAGGTACTTGGCGCCGCCATCCACGTTCTTGTGCGGGTCGAACGGGTCCTCGACGCCCAGGCCGGCTGCCGTGTCCGGCATCAATTGCATCAGACCCTCGGCGCCCGCGGACGATACGGCGCAGGGCAGGTACGACGACTCCTTCTCGATCACGGCGCGCAGCAGGTCGGGCGTGAGGCCCTCGCGCTGGGCGATCTCCTGCACCATGGGTGCGATCTGGTCTTCGGGAACGGGATCGCACTCGGCTTCGACGGCGGTGGCGGCGGGCGCAGTGGCCGGCGGCGAGAGCGGTTCGCTCCAGGGAACCGTGAAGAACGCCGCCGTTGCCGGGGAGGCCGCCCGAACCTGCTGTTTCACGGCGGCCCTTTGGCGCTCGATGGCGGCGCGCTGGCGGGCGATGGAATCGGGAGTCTGGCCGGCGGCGACCGCCGCGGCCAGCGCCAGGCTGAGTGCGAGCTTCATCGGAGAAGAGATCGGGTGAAAAGCCCGCCGGCTTCAGGCCTGCCAAGCGGCGTTCACGAAGGTCTGCTCGCGGCCCGGCGCCGACAGATGGAGCGTAGCCGAGATCGCGGCCGGGCCGTCCAGGGCGGCGGCCAGGGCTCGGGTCGCCTCCACGAGCAGCAGCGACCCCAGCGATACGCACGCCCGGCCGCCGTACAGCCGCTTCAACTTGCGGTTGAGCGCGGCGGTGAACCCGTCGATCACGATGGCCAGGTCCTTCATCGTCCTGCGCGGGTTTGCGCCCAAGCGCGAGGCCAGATCCCGGCCCGCCACGCCCAGGCCCACCAGGCGGGCGATGAAGAACTCGTCGCCGGTCAGCAGCGCGTTGAGGAACCGTGGGCGGAGCAGGATGCCGGCCAGCACGTCGCGCGCCCGCCAGGAACGGTAATGGCGCGCCAGGTCCTTTCGCCCGGCGGCGATGAGCAGCCGTTCGGCGCGCGCCAGTGAGGACGCCAGCGGCCGCGCCGCCCACGGGCGCGCGACGCAGGGGTTGTCCGGGCTCACCAGGTCGTAGGCGAAATCGCTGCGGGGTTCGCCGGAACACGGGTACGTGCTGCGGTAGAAGAGCAGCGCATACGCCAGCGGCAGCTCCTTGAACCGGCTGAAATCGCTGAAGTAGACGTACGGCAGCCACCGCCGCAGCGCCTGCTGTATGGCCACCGAGACCTTGGAGTAGATATCGAAGAACAGAGGGTCCTTCTCGCCCGGTGCGCGCAGCCACGCGCCGGCCAGGCTCCCCGGAACGCTCAACGACACGGACGCCACCACCTCGCCGGGCGGGGCCGAAGCGAGCCACTCCCAGGGCTCGGGACCGAAATCGTAGGGACGCAGCACGGGCGGAAGGGTTTGCGCGAGCTGCGCGGCCGTCGAGGCCCGGCTGTCCGTGAAGCCGATCTCGAATCCGGGGCACTGGCTGGGATACAGCAACGGGGCCGCCACGAGCAGCGCGCCCTGGCAGGCGTTCTTCCCCGCCGCCCGGCCGGCTGGCGCGTGGACGAAGATGCGGCCGTCCTGCTCCACCACTGCCTCCGCGCGCGCCAGCGTGTTCCAGCGCTCTGGCCACTCTCTGCGATCGAGGGTGGGGAGATGCACCTCGATGGTCCGGTCGCCTTCCAGGGTTCGCGCCAGACTCGCTTCGACGGCTGTAAAGGCAGACCGGTAGGCGGGCAGGCCCTGCGGAGTGAAGTCGAACGAGCGGTCGAAAAGCGCGGCGCCGCGAGCCGTGCGCCGGCTCAATTCGGCGGCGCACTTCTTCTCCAGGGCCCGGAACGCCTGTTCGTAAATGGCATTCGCCAGCCGCGTGGCCGCTCTGCCCGGGGCCTCGCTGTCGAGGGCGAAGACGGCGCGGAGCAGGGGATCGGGGCTCGCATCCGAGCCGGGCCGGGCTTCGACCTGTAGGCTCTCTGCACGCCACTTCGAGATGCGCAGCCGCAGGCGCCCCCGCTCGTCGAGCGCTACCGCGGCCAGGAACGTGGCCGAGAGCGTGCAGCGGACCGAGGCTTCGACGCCGGAGGGGAAGTGCTTGCACAGTTCGCCGCCGAAGTGGCCGGGAGCGGTCTCCCGCAGCCAGTGCAGCGCGAAGCGCAGATGCGGGCGGGCTGTGAGCGTCAGGCTGCTATCCAGCCAAAACAGGAGAGTGCGGTCGGGGCCGATGTCGGCCGGACATGCGATCTCGAATGGGGACATAGTAGCAGCAGATTGTACCGTTGCGGGGCGGAAAATCGGATCGTCAGACAGAAGCGGCGGCGGGTGCGAAGGGTCGCAAGCCTAGGCTTGGGTGCGAGATACTCCGCCGCGATGCTTTTGTGCGAGCGTTGTGACTGACCGTTTCCTTCGCTCGGCGCGAGCCCGCGAGCGCAGCCACGCATTCACATCGCCGACCGAAGCGAACAGGCCGGCGTAGGTGTCGCCGGCGCGGGGCGGCGCGGGACGGCGGCGGTCGAAGTCGCGGGGACGAAAGCGGTCGGTCACGGCGATCACGGCGACCCCCATGGGGCGGTACTCGTGCAGCCCCTCGGCCCAGGCCAGGTCGCCGTCGATCCAAAGCGGGAACCCCATATGCCGATCGTACCGCGCGGGTCGCGGTGCGCCACAATCTACGTATGCAGCGAAGAACGTTCTTGTCCGTGGCCGGGGCGGGCGCGCTGGCCGCGCAGGCGCTCCCGGCGGCCCGTGAGGGAAGGTTGAGGCAGGGTGTCGCGCGGTGGTGCTTCCCCCAGTGGAGCGTGGAGGAACTGGCGGAGCGGGCGGCCAAGCTGGGAATCGAGGGCATCGACCTGGTGGGGCCCGAAGACTGGCCGGCGGTGAAGAAGTACGGCCTGGTTCCCTCGATGATGATGCCCGGCGGTGGCACCATCCCAGACGGCCTCAATCGCGGGGAGAACCACGACGCCATCGAGCGCCAGCTCCGCGAGGGCATCGCCAAAGCCGCGGCTGCGGGAGCGCCCAACATCATCACCTTTTCGGGCAACAGGCGCGGGCTCCCCGATGCGGAGGGCATCGGGAACTGCGTTGCCGGCCTCGACCGCATCAAGGCGTTCGCGGAAGAGAAGGGCGTGACGGTCTGCCTGGAACTGCTCAACAGCAAGATCGACCACCACGACTACCAGTGCGATCATACAGCCTGGGGCGTGGAGGTGTGCCGGCGGGTGAATTCACCGCGGGTCAAGCTGCTGTACGACATTTACCACATGCAGATCATGGAAGGCGACGTGATCCGCACCATCCGCGAGAACATACGATGGATCGCGCACTTCCACACCGGCGGCGTCCCCGGCCGGCACGAGATCGACGGCACCCAGGAGCTGAACTACCGCGCCGTCGCGCAGGCCATCGCCGATCTGGACTTCCCGGGTTTCGTCTCGCACGAGTTCCTGCCGGTGAGGGATCCGCTCGAATCGCTGCGCCAGGCGGTGGAGATTTGCGGGGTGTAGCGCCGTCTCTTACTTGCGGACGCAATCGTTCTTGTCTAGAGTAAGCGTCACTTGTGAAACGGACATGTCGCTGCCGTCCACGGTTACGGTATCCGTACTTACCGCGGCCGGATTGCCTGCCCGGCACTCCGCCTCCGCGTGGATTGAGTACCGCACGCTCGGGAATAGATTCAGCGTGCATGTGGAGTTAGTGAACAAGTCGGTATACGGTTTCATTCCCGCGCTGGCGACGGCAATCACATGCAGCGGAGAGAAATTCTCGGGGGCTGAACCATTCCACGCCAGCCTGACGGTGATCTGTCGCGTCGGCAGCGGCTTGCCGAGTTGAATATCAGCGTCCATGATCTGCTGCCCGTCGGCCAGGTGAATTATCTGGGAGCTTTCCAGGTCCGCTGCGTTGGGATAGAACGTGCGCGGAAACGGGGCGTCGGGCTGCCCGAGGTTTGCGGAATTGAATACCAGGACGTAGTCGCCGGGCGAAAGGTGGTTATAGTCGAAAGACTGCGACGGTTTCGATGGCCTGCCGTCGCGTCGATAGACGGGCAGACTTGACTTAGCCTTATATTGTTCGAGGAGGTACAGATCCACGCCCGCGTCGCGCATCTGTTTGCCGTCCGGCCCTAGGAGCCTTCCGCTGATACGGCCCTTCGGCTCGGCATGGATATCCTGTTCCCAGGAAGAACGCGCCGGCAAATCGAACTGTGCAACCGGACTTCCTAGGACCTCCTGCCGCACCTCAAGATTGGGCGGCAAATCCGCCGAAATCTTGTACCTGCCTTCGGGCAGCCGCTGAAAGGCATACACGCCGCGTTCGTCCGTCTTTGTCTCGAATGACTTCGTCCCTGCCTGCAGCCTGACTGTCACGTCGGCCATGGGGTGCGAAGGGCCCCACAGCATTCCGTAGACCGAAGCTACACGCCGGCCTTTCTTCTCCGCCCGTAACTGCTCGATGATGGCTTGCGCGCATTCTAACCGGCGAGTATCGGAGTTTGGTTCCGTATACAGGCATCCGTCACCACATTCATTGGCGAAGATCAGGTACTGCTGGCCATCCTCGAAATCCCACCCCTTTATTCCAACCACGTCGACGTAGCCGCCCGCGACCCCTTTGAACGCCTCCGTCACGCGAAACCTGGCTGCGGAGTCCACGTGCTCTGTGACCGTCCCGGCAAATATAACGTGGGCATATCTGAACAGGGTTCGTGGAGTGGGCACGCGGACCCACGAATCTGCCGACCCGACCGTCAGACCGGCCACGAGCAGCACGAAGACCAACCGGACGCCTCGGACCATGCCCTGCATCATAGTCCAACACGAGGGCAGCCGTCTCCTCTACCTTCCCCCCGGGCCGCCCACCGGCAGCAGCTCCACCTGGAACGGCGAAAGCGTCGCGCCCACGCGCATCTGCTTCTGGCCGTCGGAGAACTCCAGATAGAGGCGGCCGTCCGAGCCCATCGCCCCGGTGCCTTTGTAGGACGCATCGCCAACGGTCATGGCCAGATCGGAGACGCGCAGGAAGGGACGACCGCGCGGCAAGCTGAAGGCGAAACTCCCGGAGACGGCCTGCGCCGCCGTGTCGCCGGTCAGCGTGACGGAGCGGCCCTTGAACGAACCGTCCAGGCGGAGGTTCCGCAACAGGTCGTCGCCGCTGCCGGCCGCTTGAAGCGTGCCGCGGCCGTCCCACTTACCGTTCATCCAGTTGACGCCGCGAACGCGAGCCGACAAGCGGTAGGCCGGCTGGCTGCCGCGCAGGTTCGCGCTCATGCGCCCGGTCAGCGAACCGGCCCCGAACTGCGCCGTCACCTCCGTGGCCTCGATTGCCGTTCCTTCCCACCGCACGTGCATGTGGACCTTGTCGAGCGGCAGCCCCGCCACGGTCAGCGAGCCGAACTCGAGCGAAGCCTCGGCGCGCCGGTTGTCGAGCCACTCCGGACTCTTCGTGCGGCCGAACCGCAGCGCGCGGCTCAGCAGGCTCTCCTCGCGCCGCAGCGACGGCATCAGCAGCCGCTCCAGTTCCTGAGTGTCCGCGCTGGTCATGCTGATGCGAAGCTGGTCGGGCCGTTCGGCCGCCGTGACGTAGCGGTACTCGCCCTTAAAGGCGATCGCTCCGGCGCGGCCCTCGATGCGGTCCATCAGAAGTCCGTCGTCGCCCAGGGTCACGCGGGCCGACGCGAGCTCGACAGGGTCGGCGATCCCCGGCACGGCGATGCTCGCGCCCTGGATCTGAAATGCGCCCGTCCAACGGCCCGCGGGGTTGCCCTGCTTGCGGTATTCGAGCTGGCCTTTCCAACTTCCCTTCGCCAACCGATCGAGCAGCGGGACGCCGTCGAACAGCCGCGTCCCATCCGGCTGCTCGCCTCCGATCCGCAACCCTGGAGCGGTGATGACGGCATCGAGCGTCTGTGAGCGCCAAACCCATTCCGCTGCCGCTACCGCGGTTTCGCCACCAGCCTCGAACTGCGACGGCTGGAGGTGAATGCTGTCCCCGTCGAACAGCAGGCGCGCCGAGGCGAGCCGTATGGGCGGGGCTCCGGGAATCGTGACCGCGGTCTCGCCCGAGCCGAGCAGGCCCAGCACACCCGCCTCCGGAGAGTAGCCGACGGCGCCGCTCAGATCGCCCGTCACCGCAACCCCCTCCGGCAGTTGCTGGCCCATGTTTCGCGCCACCTCCGGCAACGGCGCCAAAGGAAAACGATCCAGCTTCGCCAGCGCGGCCCAGTGCGGCTGCGACAGGTAGTCCCGGACGCGGAATTCGAGCGACACCGGAAGCGTTTCGTCTTCGGGCCGCACGGTCTCGAGCTCTAAGGTCTGCGAGATCAGATCCAGGCGTCCGCGATATTCCAGCGGCCATCCTGCGCCGTGCGGCGGAAGCAGGTCCCAGCGGTGTAGATCCCGAATTTGCACCTGGCCGGTGATTTCCACGTCCGAGGGCGGCCCGGCCAGCCTCGCGCTGGCGCCGATCTGTCCGTGAACTCCCAGGTCGCGGCCGTGCACCAGCCGGATCAGGTCCGAGAGCGAACTTCGGGCCAGCTCGATCGAGGCGTCGATGCGGCCTCCGTTGTCGCCCGGTTGCCAGCGGCCGCGTGCGATGAACTGGCCGAAGCCCTGGCTGCCGCGGTCCGTGCGCGCCGGCGCGCCTTCGAGACGCACCCGCCACTCCCCGCCCGGCGACGACGGCGGGATCACGTCCAGTCTGGCGTCCGCCAGATAAAAGATCGACTTGGTGTCGCCCAGCTTGAAGTTGATGCGCCCGCTGCGGACCTCGATCTCCGGCAGCCGCATCCTGGCGGCAGCCGCGCCGGCCGTCCGGCCCAGCAGTGCCTCGAAATTCCAGTGGCCGCCCGTGGGACGCGCCAGGTTGATGCTGGCGTCCTCGAGCTTCAGGCTCGAGAATTCGAGCCGCCCGGTGAAGATGCTCTTGAAGCTGATGCGTGCAGACAAGGACTCGACGTAGGCGAACGGCTCCAGGCCCACCGCCGGGTCCTCGTGGATGACGACTTTGTCCACCGAAAATCCCGGACCGCCGAACAAGTCGAGGTGAACCTCGCCGATCTCGACTTCGCGCCCCAGCGCCCGGCTCAGGCTCGTCATCACGCGATCGCCAAACCGGTGCGCATCCACGAGCGGCGCGATCAGGCCGACGGCCACCACCAGCAGCGCTCCTGCCAGCGCCAGTCGCCAGATCGTTTTCTTACGCAGCTTCATGGCGGTTCGGCCAGAGAGCGATACGCCTCCGGGTCGTCGACGTCCCGCAGAATGCCGGGGTCGTCTACGTCAACATAGCAGGCTTCGCCGGCGTGCCGGTGAACGATCTCGCGCGCCTGCGCTTCGGCGGGCAGGGCCAGGAACTCGGGGATGAAGCTGCGCGCCGCGCAGACAGGATGGCCTCGCACGCCCTGATAGCGCGGGATGACGAGCCCGGTACCGCCCCCCCGCCAAAAAGCCGCCACCAACCCCGCAACAGTTCCGGCCAGTACCCGCGGAAAATCCACCGGCGTGAAAATCACTCCCGCAGCCTCCTGCGGTACGGCCCGCAGGCCGCACTGGAGCGAGCTGAGTTGTCCTTCCCGATACCGCTCGTTCAGCGTGAACGCCGCCTGAAACGCGCGGGCGGCGCCGCCACGGATAGCGGCCGCGTGGGCGCCAAGTACAACAATCACAGGGGCCGAATGGACTGCCAGCAGGCCGATCATGCGGTCCAGGAAGCTCTCCGGCGGCTCCGAGCCGGGCGCCAACAACAGGGCCTTGGGGCGGCCCATCCGTCTCGATTCGCCGGCGGCCAGGATGACCCCGGCCAGACCGGCCCGGCGGTGCGGATTTGGGTCCGCGGCGTTCACTCCAAATGGGCCTTCGGACGCTCGTTCGTGAACAGAGACTTCGAGAGGCTACGCCACTCCGGCGGCGCATTCCGCCTCACCGCGATCATCTCCGCCACAACCGAGACGGCGATCTCTTCGGGCGTCACCGCGCCGATCTCCAGGCCCATGGGAGCGTGGACGCGCTCGAACGCCGCCGCGGGGAGACCTTCCTTCTCCAATTCCCGCACCACCGAGATCACCTTGCGCTTGCTGCCGATCATGGCGATATAGGCGGCTCGCGTGCCGACCGCCCAGCGCAGCACCCGCATATCGTCGCGGTGGCCTCGGGTGACGATCACTATGTAGCTGTTCTCATTAACCTCAAGACGCGGAAAGACTTCTTCGTACTCTGCGGCAATCGTTTCGTCCGCCTCGGGAAAGCGCTCGCGATTGGCAAACGCCTCCCGGTCGTCGATTACGACCGTGGCGAATCCGGCCAGGCCGGCGGTTCTTGCCAGGCCTTTCGAGATGTGGCCGGCCCCGAAAACGAACGCCCTGGGCTGGGGCGCCACCGGTTCCACAAAGACCTCCAATTGGCCGCCGCAAATCAGGCCGTTGTCATAAGCGGCGTCCTGGCCCAGGTTGAAGCTGAGGCGGCGGGGCTGGCCAGTCTCCATCACCTCGCGCGCGGCGTTCCAGACCTCCGCCTCCACGCAGCCGCCCCCGATAGTACCCGCAATGGACCCGTCTTCCCTCACCAGGAGCTTGGCCGTCTGGTAGCTTGGAATGGAGCCTCGGACTTCGACAATCGTTGCCAGAACGCACTTCTGGCCCAGCCGGCGCAGGCGGACCAGTTCCTCATAGACGTCCACTGGCAGCGATTATACCATCGCGAAACCGAGTACCCTCAGTACTATAGTTAGTTTTAGGATTTCATGATATGATCCCGTGTACAGTTGGAATCAGTAGCTTGACCGTTGGGTTCGCTCTTGTATTCGACCTCGACGGTGTGATCGTGGACTCCAACGAGGTCCACTCGGAGAGTTGGCGCGAGTACCTTCGGCGGTGCGGGCGCGAAAAGCCGGAGGACTTCGACCGGCTCATGTTCGGCAGGCGCAACGACGATATCGTCCGTGACGTGTTCGGTTGGGATCTCGAGCCCGCCGAGGTCTTCCGCCACGGTGCGGAGAAAGAGAGACTGTACCGGGAAATGATGGGCCCGATGCTGCGGGCTCACCTCGTTCCAGGGGTGGCGTCCTTTCTGGAACGGCACCGGGAGATGCCGATGGCAGTGGCGAGCAACGCGGAAGCCGCCAACATCGACTTCGTGCTCGGCGACAGCGGTCTGCGGAAGTTTTTCCGCGTGGTGGTAGGCGGGCACCAAGTCGAGCGGCCGAAGCCGGATCCGGAGATCTACCTTCAGGCGGCCGCGCTGCTCGGTGTGTCCCCGGTGAATTGCATCATATTCGAGGACTCGAAGGCCGGTATTCAGGCGGCGCGCGCGGCGCGCGGTCGTGTCGTGGCTGTCAATGCCGCAGCACCGGCTTCGGAGCTTCCTCAGGTGGAGATTAGCATCCGGGATTTTTTGGATCCCGGGCTGGAACAGTGGCTCTCGGAGCTCGATCCCGGTCGCTGACGCGCCTCCTCGCTGGCGCGTTCGCTGTGGCGGTCACTCTGGCCGCGCTTCCCGGCGACACCAAGCCACGTGTGTCTCTGGAGAGCGTCAACGCGCGCCGGGCCCGCGACTTCGCCCCCTCGATGGAAGGCCAGGTTGTAACCGTCGCCGGACAGGTGTCGGCCAAACCGATCGACTACGAATCCTACAGCCAGGCGGCGATTCAGGACGACGACGGCTACGGCCTGATCCTCGAAGGCGCGCCCGACGTGTTCTCCGCGATCCTGCCCGGGGCGCGCGTGGAGGCCCGAGGGACCGTTTCCAAGCGAGCGGGCCTCCCGGTGCTGCTGGTAAGCCGCATCGACGTATTGTCGCGCGATGCGGCGCCGGAACCCAAGCGCTTGGACCCGGACGAGCTGCACTCCCTGAAGAACCTGGGGCTGCTGGTCTCCACCACCGGCCGCGTCGTCGACAAGGGCGAGAACACGCTGGGCCAGTACCTTCTGATCGGCGACGCCAAGAGGCCGTTGAAAGTTCTGTTGCCGGGTGGGGCGGCCGGTCTCGACCGTTTCGAAATCGGCGACCGCGTCAAAGCCACCGGTATCGCTTCTCAGTACTGTCCGCTCCCGCCCTACGACCGGTCCTTCCAGGTGGTGCTGGCCGACGGCGGTGGCGTTGTGCCTGCCGGGAAACGTTGGGCGATCGGTCCGGAGTGGTTTGCCGCCCTGGTGGCGCTTCTCGGCTTCGTGTTCGCTTTGTGGTGGTTCCGCGAGCGCCGCACGTCCGGCCAGCGCAGCATGGTACGGACGTTCTACAGCCTGGGCGAAGACGTAATAGCGATCTCGTCGCCTCTCGATATTCTGCAGCGGCTGGCCGGGGTGCTGCCGCGCGCGCTGAACGTGTCCGGAGTCCACCTCTACATTTACAACCGCGCCGCCAAGATGTTGGACCGGGTGGGTTCCGCCGCCGATAACAGCGCGGTTTCCGTCGCGGTCCAGACGCCCGAGGGCTCGTTGCCGCTCGGTCCGGCCGTCTCGTTCCGCAACCAGGCGCTGCTGACCATTCCGAATACGGGCGCCAGCCCGTTCTTCCCCGATGGCCGTCCGGGCCGCACTCCCGGCTCGGTCATGTTCGTCCCCATGCTCGCAGAGCAGGAAGTGCTGGGCGTGCTGGAGATGTACGACTGGAAGCCCGACCACGAGTTCAAGCTCGACGAACGCGTGCTGGCGCAGCACCTCGCCAACCAGATCGGAATCGCGCTGCGGCTGACCGAAGAGAAGAGCGTGCGCGAGCAGTTGTTCCGAAGCGAAAAACTGGCGGCGGTGGGCCAGTTGATCTCCGGCATCGCCGCCGAGTTGCGCGCGCCGCTGGACAGCATTTCCCACCTGGCGGAACAGATCGTTACCGCCCCCGTCGCGCGCTGGGAGGATTTCGACACCATCTCGTCGGAGGCGCACAAGGCCTCGGATATCGTGACGCGGCTGGTTTCGTTCATGCAACCGGAGCGCGGCGAGGCCAAGCGGATCGAGCTGAACGGGCTCCTCGCCAACCTGTTCGAGTTCCGGCGCCAGGAGTGGGAGTCTCGCGGCTTCGACTTCAAGGCGATTCTATCGCCCAGCCCCATCCACGTGCTCGGTTCCCAGGGCCAATTGGAGCGGGTGTTCCTGGATCTTCTGGTGCAGGCCGAGCACGCTCTGGCGGAGTCCTCGGAGAAGCGGCTGATCATCGCCACCAGCATTCTGGCGCAGCGCGCCCTGGTGGAGATCGAGTACACCACCGGCGCGGCGAAGGGGGCCTGGAGCGGCCTGGCCCATGCCGACATGGCCGCGCACGTGGACGGCGTCTCGCGCGGCATCGTGCGCAGTCACGGCGGGGAGCTGCGCATGACTCGCTCCGCGCAGGGCGATTGCCGCCTCGAGATCGAGTTCCCGGCCGCCCCGGCCCGGGCAGCCGAAACGGGCGGCACGGTGCGCGCCTTCACCTGCCTGGTGGTCGAGCCGGATGCCAACGTCCGCGAGGACTTGGTCCGCACGCTGACGCAGCGCGGCTGCCGCGTCATTCCCGCCGCCAGCGGCGAAGACGGCGCCGAGCTGGTGCAGCGCCTGCGGTTCGACATCGTGTTCTGCGCGGTGCGGCTGCCGGGCCTCAACTGGATCGAATTCTCCGAGGGCATCCGGAGCGAGGTAGGGGCTTTCGTGCTGCTGACCGAGGGCTTCGATTTCGAGCTCTCGCGCGGCCTGTTGAGCGCCGAGAGTCACTTGTTGACCAAACCCGTCATCGAGCCGGAGCTGGACCAGGTGCTGGCCGCTGTCGAGTCGCGGATGGCGGCCGCGGAGTCACGGCTGCTCGTAATGCGGCCTCCCGACAAGAAGGCCGCAGGCCATACCTATTAGGCATCCGCTTACTCACGCGCGCGGTTGCGTGCCACGGCGCACCATAGCACCGAACCGCGACCGTCAGGGAGCGGAGCAACGCCGGGCTCGCCGCCTGCGTAGAATACAGATAGATGGCTATCGAACGGTTCTTGTTGCTGGTTGCGCTCGGCTGCGTTTGCGCGGGTTGGGCGCCAGCCGAGGAAAACTACTCCGGACCGCGCCCGCCCAAGGCGGATCTGCCCTACGTCCTGCACGGCGACAATCTCATCCCGACCGAGGCGGGCCAGGCGCGCGAGGATCGCCGCGGCAAGAGCGATTCGGTCTACACCATTTCCGGCGCGGCCTCGCCCGTGCGCACGCCGCTTGCCGAGCCGATCTTCCTGTTTGAGTCCGACAAGATCGGGCCCGAGTCGTTGCAGCTCTTCCGGCTCGAGGTGAAGGGTGGAAACCGCGAGGTCGTGGCCGGCAGCAAGAAGACCGGCCGCCCGCTGCACTTGACGGTCAAGTCCCTGGGAGGCCGGCTGTATCGCATCGAGGTCAACGAAGGCCTGGGCCTCGAAAACGGCGAATACTCGCTCAGCCCCGAGAGCTCGAACGCGGTGTTCTGCTTTGCGGTCTACTGAACAGCCGTCGGCCATCAGCCGTCAGCCGACGCCGCCTTCCGCCGTAGAATTGAGTTTGATGGCATTATCCAAGTGCGTTCTCGCACTGGCTGTGGCAGCGCTCGCCTGGGGCGCCGATCCGCTCCAAGATGCGCGCAACCGGCAGGACCGCGACTACATCCGCTGGGCTATGACCCAGGCGGACGCCGCCGCCAGGAAGAATCCCAAAGACGCCGCGGCGCAGTACCGTCTGGCGGTCGTGCAGTCCGTTCGCGCCGAGGTAGCGCTGGAGGTGCACGACAAGGAACTCGCCAAGACCGCGGCTGAAGAGGGGATCGGCGCGGCCGGGCGCGCGGTCGATTTGCAGCCGCGCGTGGCCGAGTATCACCGCATTCTCGGAACCCTGTGCGGCCAGGCGATACCCGCGAAGCTCTGGCTTGCGATCAAGTACGGCGGCTGCGCGCGCGACGAAATCACGCGCGCCATCGCGCTGGACGGCGGGTCCGCGCAAGCCTACCTCAGCCGCGGTGTGGGGGACTACTATCTGCCCTCGGGCATGGGAGGCGGGTTCGACCTGGCCTTGCGCGAGTTCGACAAAGCCATCCAGCTCGATCCCAACCTGGCCGACGCGTTCCTGTGGCGCGGCCTCGCGCTGCGCAAGCTCCATCGCAACGCGGAAGCGTACCGTTCCATCGCCAGGTCGCTCCAACTAAATCCCGGCCGCGCCTGGGCGAAGGAGCAGCTCGACAAGACGCCGCAGAAGTAGCCGGGCTACGGGCGCGACTATGCCCGTCCGAGCAGAAAACTCTCCACCTCGCTCCGCGTGGGCATGGAGGACTGCGCCCCGGGGCGCGTCACCGAAATGGCGGCAGCGGCACTGGCGAACCGGAGCGCCTCCGGCATAGGTCTGTCTTCCGCCAGGGCGACGGCCAGCGCTCCGTTGAACGCATCGCCGGCGGCGGTGGAATCGGTTACCTCGACCGGGAATGCCGCCTGGTGCAATGCCCGCCCGCCGTCGTCGAACAGACATCCCTGATCGCCGAGTTTCAGCACGACAGCCTTGGCGCCCAATTCCCGCAAGGCGCGAGTCAGCGCGGGTGCGTCCGCCACGGACACGCGCGCGGGAGGGCGGCTCAGCAGGATCAGTGCCTCGCCTTCGTTGGGTGTCAGGATGTCCACCGCGCCGAGCAAGTCGCGGGAGAGCGTCCGCGCCGGCGCCGGATCGAGAATCGTGCGCGCACCTTCCTCGCGGCCCAGCGCCAGCAGCGCGCTCACCGTATCGAGCGGCGTCTCGAGTTGGAGCAGTAGAAAGGCCGCGCCGCGCAGCGTGCGCCGCAAGCCCGCGACGTCCGCCGCGGCGAAGGCCTGGTTTGCGCCCGAGGCCACCACGATCGAGTTCTGGCCCTGAGCGTCCACCCAGATTAGAGCCACGCCCGTGGGCGCCGATTTTGTGCCGGCGACGGCGTGTGTGTCCACGCCTGCGGCCGCCAGGCTGGCCTTCAGGTGATCGGCGAACAGGTCGTAACCCACGCGGCCGGCCATGCGAACCGCGATGTGCGGGCTCGCCAGGCGCGCCGCCGCGTACGCCTGGTTGGCGCCCTTTCCGCCGGGCGTCATGCGGAACTCGCGGCCCAGGACGGTCTCGCCCGCGGCCGGCAGGCGCTCCACCCGCACCACGAAATCCATGTTCAGACTGCCTGCGATTACGATCACGGGCCGGCCGCCGCTATCGCTCATCGGACCAGATCGATGCCCAACTTCTTGAGCTCTTCCTGGTAATAGCGGCGCAGGAGGATGTCCCACTCTTCGCTGCCTTCGGGGATCTCGCGCTTCTGCGAGCGGATTTTCTGCCGGGCGGCGCGGTCGACCTTGTCCTCGGTCAGCAGCAGCTCGGTGATCAGCCGCACGATCTCCAGGCGCACCTCGTTGGGCGGCTTCTTCAGCCGCACCTGCCTGGCCTTGCGCAGCGAGGAAACGATCTTGTGCGACATCTCGATCACTTTATCGCGCGACAGCTTCATGTTGTCGCCGGTGTCGCGGCCCGCGGCGCGGATCACCTTGCGCTGCGTGATCAGCGTGTTCTTGATGCGGCGGAACATCTCCTGGTAGCTGACGTCGTTCTTCCGCATGTACTCGCTGTACTGGCTCAGAATCTCGCGCACCTCGTCGTTGAGGCGGTCCTCCACTTGCAGTTCCTCGGTGATGATGGCGTTGAGAAGCTCGCCGACCACCTGCGGTTCGACGGTTTCAATCGATGTGGGCGTCAGCTTCTTGACCAACTCTCGAGATAGATAGGCGACGAATTCTCTGGCTAGTAGCATGAGGTGGAACCCGCGGCGCACCCGCAGAACTCCTTCGTGCGCGGCACGGGGCTTTTGAAAACCATGGCTCTACGTTAGTGTACTATACGGGGACTTTTCAGGAGTCGCCGCGGTGCTGCGCGAGAAACTCCGCGTCGATCGGCTTGCGCCCGCGGAAACCCTCCTGGGCTCCGTGCCAGAACCGGATTTCGGGCTCGCCCAGTTTCCAGCACAGGCACACCTCTTCGCCGCGGAACAAGGTCGGGAAATCCAGCAGGCCCGTATCGAGGTCCTTCACCACGCACCCGCTCTCGTGAATGGATTCCAGAACGTCCCGCAGATGGGCGGCGGCCGTGTCGCGGCGGGAGGCGGCGTCGAGTAGCTTGCGCCGGTCCACCAGCGCGCCTCCGGTCAACCGGATCCGTTCCGATTCGGCCTGGATTTCGCCGGCGGCCTCGGCCAGCGAGGCTTTCAACGAAACCGCGCGGCGCAGCCGTTCTTCCACCGCGGGGACCAGGGCTTGCGCTTCCGCAAGAGTGAAATACCGGGGCATGGGCTAGGCACTGCGGCCGTTGTACCGCCGGGCGACGTAGTCCTCCACGATCGCGATGAACTCCGGGACGATCCGCTCTCCCTTGAGCGTCGTCACGAGCCGCCCGTCGACGTATACCGGCGCCTTCGGGTCCTCGGCCGTGCCGGGCAGGGAAATGCCGACATCGGCGTGCTTCGATTCGCCCGGCCCGTTCACGATGCAGCCCATCACCGCCACGCGCAGCTCCTCGATGCCCGGGTGCGTGGCCTTCCAGACCGGCATCTGATCCCGCAGGTAGGTCTGAATCTGGCCCGCCATCTCCTGGAAGAAGGTGCTGGTGGTGCGCCCGCAACCCGGGCACGCGGTCACCTGCGGAGTGAAGCTGCGAATCCCGAGCGACTGGAGAACCTGCTGCGAGACCAGCACCTCTTCGGTCCGGTCGCCGTTCGGCGCCGGCGTGAGCGAGGCGCGTATGGTATCGCCGATCCCTTCCTGAAGCAGGATCGAGAGCGCGGCCGTGGTCGCCACGATGCCCTTGGCGCCGAGGCCCGCCTCGGTGAGCCCGAGGTGGAGCGGATAATCGCATTCAGCGGCTAGCGCGCGGTAGACCTCGACCAGGTCCTGAACGCCGCTCACCTTCGCGCTCAGAATGATCCGGTCGTGCGCGAGGCCGTATCTCTCCGCGGCCGCGGCCGACTCGATGGCGCTGGCCACCATGGCCTCGATCATCACGCCGCGCGCGTCTTTCGGCTCCGCCGCGCGCGCGTTCTCGTCCATCTTGCGCGCCAGCAGCGTCTGGTCGAGCGATCCCCAGTTGACGCCGATGCGCACCGGGCGGCCGTACTCGATGGCGGCCTCGATCATGGTGCGGAAGTTCTCGTCGTGTTTGCGCCCGATGTTCACGTTCCCGGGGTTGATGCGGTATTTCGCCAGCGCGCGGGCGCACTCGGGATACTTCTTCAGAAGGATGTGGCCGTTGTAGTGAAAGTCGCCGATGATGGGAACGCCGGTCCGCTCGACGATCTCGGGAACCGCGCGGGCGGCCTCTTCGGTGTTCACCGTCACGCGCACCATTTCCGAACCGGCCCGCGCCAGCGCGATCGTTTGATCGACGGTGGCCTGGACATCGGCCGTATCGGTGTTGGTCATCGACTGCACCACCACCGGATGCCCCGACCCAATCTTCACCCCTCCGACGTCGGCGACCGCGGTGGCGCGCCGTGCATGAAGCGCCATCATCCCTCCGAACCTAATTGTAACAGCCTGGGGTGAGGGGTCCTTTTCCGGGTGGCGCGTGGTCCAGGATGAACACCGCTGCAAGATCCGACTTGACTAAACATGGCGACGTTATTGTCTGCGCGACAACCGCTTGCGAACGCGCGCGGTTCGGTGCGGAGGCGGTTCCGAACCGCGACCGTGAGGGAGCGGATGCGCAACTACTTATGACGCTGTGCTTAGTGGTCCAAGTTCCGCGCCGCCGCACACCTTGCACTTCCATGCGTCAGTCGCTTGTGATGTGGAACCGCGTGGCATAGCCAATGCGGGCGGGGCCGCCTCACGGGTACGGGATCGCGAAGCGGCTTCACCGGGTGTCGCGTGATGTGTTGCACCGGCTCGAAAAACGAGGCCTTCTCATGGCGGACCTACGATGAGTATACTCATAAACTGAAGACTTGCACCCTGATCGAATGCCAGGCTCCGAAGCAGCAGCGCTCGTCCGGAGAGCGAAGACTTCATGACAATTTACACCCGCCTAGAGCAATGGAAGGAGCACGGAATTATATCGCCCGAGCAGCACGCCCTGCTTCGAGGCCTCTCCCAGGGAGAACCCTTCTCCCTTTTTCTCGAGCTGAACATTCTCCTTTACGCTGGGATTGTGGCGTTCGTCGCCGGCCTCGGCTGGACCGTCAGCACCTGGTCGCATCAACTGGGTGAGATTCTCGTTTTGACCATCCTCTCCGTGATGCTCGCCGCCTGCTTTTGGTACTGCTTCTCGCGCGCGCCAGCCTGGTCCCGAGCGGAAGTTCCTTCCCCCAGCCTGGCATTCGACTACGTGCTTTACCTCGGCAGCCTCACATGGTCCGTGGAACTCGCTTATGTTGAGAACCGGTTTCAGCTGCTCTCCGGACAATGGGACCTATATCTATTGACGACCGCCGGCCTTTTCTTCTTCCTCGCTTATCGTTTCGACAACCGCTTCGTGCTGTCGCTCGCCTTGTCCGCGCTCGCTGGATGGTTCGGGCTAACCATCTCCCACTGGCCGTCACATCAGGAAGGAGAGTACAGGCAATACGCGATTCTCTACGGCGTGATCGTCGGCGGCGTTGGAGTCATGCTGCAGCGTCGCGGCCTGAAGCCGCATTTTCTCGGCGCGTATCTGAATATCGCGGCCAACGTTCTCTTTTGGGCAGTGCTCTCCGGGGTCTTCGATCGGCAGGACGACGTGGTATGGTTTCCCGCTCTCCTTGGCGCCTGTGGCGCATCTCTCGCCTGGGGCCTCGCGCGCCGGCAGTTTTCCTTCGTCGCTTACGCCGCCGTCTACGGCTACGTGGGCGTCAGTTCGATACTCCTCCGCGGAATAAGTAGCGAGGCCAGCCTCCTGAGCTATTTCGTCGTTACCGGCGTCGCCATGGTCGTCATGCTGGTCCTGATCGCACGCCGCTTCGGGAGGGAATCGTGAGAGCCTACAGCGAATCGAACGAAGAAGCTCTGCGCGCCCGCGATCTGTTGAAGGACTGGGCCGGCGAAGGCCTCCTCACCCAGGCGCAGTACCAGCGCATGGAGCAGGAAACCGTCTGTGAGCTCCGCCGCACCAACATTTTCCTGCGGCTGGTGTTGTACCTTTTCACCCTGCTGATCGTGGGAGCCGCCGTTGCCTTGTTCTTCGACGTCTTTGTGACGCGAGCGACTGTGCCAAAGCAAGGCTTTTTCCTGATCATCTTCGCTGCCATCTCCTATGCGGCTGCGGAACTCGCCGTTTCCCGGGCCCGGCTCTATCGCTACGGGATCGAGGAAGCCCTCGCCGCCTGCTCGGTTGCCTTTCTATACCTGGGAATGCAGTACGTGAGGCCGGGCGGAATGGCAGTCCTGGCTCCCGCCGCCGCCGCCATCGTTTCGCTGTGGATATGGCGTCGTTTCGGGCTCGCCTATGCGTTTCCCGCCGCGATGATCTTTGTCCTGTGGCTGCCGGACTACTGGACCCCGTCCTATTCGGCGCAGCATCTGATCGTAGCGGCATTCTATGCAGCCGGCCTGATAGCCGTTGCCGCTGTGCGCTCCCAGCATCGCTTCACGTACCTCAACGACGGGTATTCGATCACCGAAGCATGCCTCTGGCTCGGCATCTACCTGGCGATCAACCTCCAGCTTTGGTCGGGGAGCCTGCTCGGATACTGGTGGGGCGACCCTCGGCCCGGCTATCAATTCTCAAGGCCGTTCTACTGGACCACCTGGGTGCTGATCTGGTGCCTCCCACCCGCCGTACTCGCGCGCGGCGTGCGCAGGAAGGATCGGTTGGTGATCGCAGTTGGCGCAATCGTCGCGGTCCTGACCCTGGTCACCAACAAACCGTACCTCGGCTGGCAGCGGCATACGTGGGATCCGATGCTCCTGGGCGCATTGTTGATCGCCGTCGCGCTCTTCCTGAGTCGCTGGCTCGCTGGGAGCCCGGGCGGAATTCGTCATCGCTTTACCGCCCGGCGGCTCTCGGGGAAGGACAAACACTGGATGAACGCCGCGGCAGCCGGGCTGGGTGTCGTATTGCCGGACTCAATAACGCTTAGCAAAACAGACCGTCCCGACTTCCGCTTCGGAGGGGGAGATTCGGGAGGCGGAGGCGCTAGCTCCGATTTCTGAAAACCGACGGGTGGATTGGCTATCGCCTGCGTGCCGCAACGCCTGTTTCGTCCGGATCGTCGCCCACGCGGAAACCGACCTCCGGTCACGGCCCGGATTGGCGCGCCTGTTCGGGACAGCGCCGCCCCTACCGTCCCCACTTCAGCAGCGCGCCGCACGGCCGCGTCAGCGGATCCCCGTAGTGGTTGGTCGTGATGCGCAGGGCGTAGCCCATCCGACCGGTCGCCTGGGGAACGATCTCCTTGGCGAAGACCACCACGGCGCCGCGCTGCTCGACCGGCGGCAGCGTCATCACCTCCGTGTCTTCTAGCTGCCCGTTCACGCCCACGCGGCCCACCACGACCTCGACGCGCACGTCCCCGGCCTTCAGCCCCGCCAGGTTCACCGCCGGCAGTACCGGCACGGGTTTGCCCTGCGGTGGGGCGCTGCCACGGTAGCGGAGCAAAACCCGATCATCGCCCTTGACAAGGGAAGGCGACCGGGTTATAGGTGAAATAGTCACACTTTCCCAGTTTTGGGAGGCGATATGCGTCTAGGATTGACGTCCTTGATCGCTATTGTGTCCGGCGTTCTGGCCTTTTCCTGGCCATTAGGGGCTCAATCGTGCCCCACCTGTGCCGGTCAGGCGCAATTCGTGTGCTCCGACGGCGGACAGCCGCAGTGCCAGGCTGACGGAACCTGGGCTTGCAGCATCGGAAATCCGTGCTCCGTGCCGCCGCCGCCGGCCAGCTGCTCCGGCGGCGGATCGGTGGTGTGTCAAGCTAGCGGCTGGGCTTGCAGCAGCGGGACCATGTGCGTGGCTCCCCCGCCGCAGGGGGACATCGAGGGTTGCCAGTTTGGGGTCGAATGCGGAACCGGCGGTTGGCAGTGTACCCCTAACCCCTACGAGGACGGGGACCCCTGCCCGGTCATCCTCGATACGACGGGCCACGGTTTTCACATGACGGACGTCGCGCATGGGGTAAAGTTCGCCTTCTATCCAGGTCAGCCTCCGGTTCAGATCAGCTGGACGGACGCTGCGTCCGGCAATGGGTTCCTGGTCCTGGATCGAAATGGCGACGGTTTGATCAACGACGGCACCGAGTTGTTCGGGAATATCACGTCGCAGCCCCCATCGACGACGCCGAACGGATACCTGGCCTTGGCCGTATTCGACGACCCGGCAAACGGGGGAAATGGCAACGGCTTCATCGATCCTGGCGACGCCGTGTACGATAAACTGCGCGTCTGGATCGATGCGAACCACAACGGAATCAGCGAACCGGGGGAGCTACACACGCTCAAGGAACTTGGAATCGAGCGGATAAGCATCAAGTACCGGCCGGCTCGATATGTCGACCAGTTCGGCAATCAGTTCAGGTACCGCTCCAGGGTTTGGGATGAGGACGCGGTACAGGAGCGGGTATCTTATGACGTGTTCCTACAGGCTGGAACGGCAGGCGAAGAGCGGGAGAGGTGAGACCGTGAGGAAGTTGGTTCTGGGGCTGTGGGCATTAGCCGCGTGTGTGTCCGGCCTCTGGCTGGGGCAGCGCCTCGCGCGTGCCCAGCAGTGCGCCGGAACATGTATCCAGGATTGCAACTCCGTGGAGATAGCCCCGGTCGGCCCGCTCAGCGGGAAGCCTGCCTGCAAGTACACACCGGTCAGCCCGGACGGCACCTCGGCCTGCGACTGCGGCCCCAACAACAACCAACCAAAGGACGGGTATTGCCGATACGAGACGTGCAAGTGCAACGGAACGACGTCTTCCGTGTCACAATGCCAGAGTCAGGCCGCGTGCAACTTGCCGGGTCCGACCATATGTTCAGGATCCTGCCCTTAAGAAACGGAGGTGCGTTGTGCTAAGTACGAGAGTCGCGTCCACCTTCGTGGTGGTCACGGTGCTTGCCGTTTGCGTCGGGCTCCTGATCGGATACGGGGCCGCGCCCGAGCGCCAGGGCAGTCCCCAAGCCCTCGTGCCGTTTGCAGCACAGAGGAACGAACTACACTACGGCCCGCGCGACAGCCAGCCGCGAGCCGACCTTCTCCGCTCGATAGCCCGGAGATCTGACGGCTCGACGGTGGACCGATTCACGGGCGTCTCTCCCACCGGAGAGCACGCAGAATACGTCACCATTACGGACCTTCGGAAAGGGATCGAGGTGCGTACCGAACCGTTCACGAGGTCTGTTACGTCGCTCTATCTTTCGGGTGCGGAGGTAGCCGCACGGCGGGCCGCCGAGGATGCATGCCAGGACGATGACGTCCGGGCGGCGCTCGCAGTTCACTCTCCCGTGGAGCGACCGGAGTTGGTGCTCGGCCACACGGTGGTTCGGGTCGATCTCCAGCCCGATCAGAAGTGGCATATCTCCTCCTGGGTTGCCCCCGCGCTGAATTGTCTGGAAATGCGGCGGGAGGACCACTGGAGCGACGGTGCCCACAACGAGGCCGAAATCACGCAGCTTGAACAGGGTGAGCCACGCGAGAAGCTGTTCGAGTTGCCGAGCGGCTATGTGGAGCGGTCCCCGGCTGAGGTGGAAGCTGCCTACACCGCGAAGTATCCGGGCAAGTCGTTTTGGGGCGAGCGGACGGCAACGAGGCTGGAAACACGCTACCGCAGCCACCTGGCGAACCGCCCCAACTAGCCTGACCGCCGCCCCTACCGTCCCCGCTTCATCAGCGCTCCGCAGGGCCGCGTCAGCGGATCCCCGTAGTGGTTGGTCGTGATGCGCAGGGCGTAGCCCATGCGCCCGGTCTGCTGGGGAACGATCTCCTTGGCGAAGACCACCACGGAGCCGTGCTGCTCGACCGGCGGCAGCGTCTCTAGGATAGACTGATTGTGGTCAATGGCGAAAAAGATGGTGTTCGAAACGTCGACCAATACCTATGTCGCGAGTGGCAGTATCGGCGAAGGAGGGTCCGGGGTCGTGTATCGGGTGACCGATACTGATGGCGAGGACTACGCTCTGAAGTTGCTGCGAGACGCGAACGCCAAGAAGAGGAAACGCTTCAAGAACGAGCTTGCCTTTTGCAGGAGGAACCAGCACGAACGAATCGTTAGGGTTTTGGACGACGGTGTCGTGCTCGATGGGCAGTTGCGCTTGCCCTTCTACGTGATGCCGCTCTACGGCTCGACATTGCGGAAGCTCATGGAGGCGGAAACCCCGGCCAGCGGCGCGCTCCAGCTCTTCAACGATGTCCTCGACGGCGTTGAGGCCGCGCACCTTCAGAACGTGTTTCACCGCGATCTCAAACCTGAAAATCTTCTGGTCGAGATGCCCGGGCGACGTGTGGCCGTGGCGGATTTCGGAATTGCACATTTCGAGGAAGAGGACCTTCTCACCGCGGTCGAGACCGGTGTCGCTGAAAGGCTCGCGAACTTCCGATACTCCGCTCCAGAGCAGCGGGCTCCCGGCAAGGATGCAAACAACCGTGCCGACATCTATGCCCTCGGGCTAATCCTCAACGAGATGTTCACCGGGGAGGTAGCTCAGGGAACAGGCTATCGCACAATCGCGGCCGCAGTTCCCGACTTGGCCTACCTCGACCCCCTCGTGGAAAAGATGATTCGCCAAGATCCCGCCGCGCGGCCATCCTCCGTCCACGCCGTCAAAGACGAGTTGATCATGCGCGGAACGGAGTTCGTGACCCACCAGAAGCTCGACCAAGCTCGCAAGACGGTAGTGCCGGCGGCCACCGCCGACGATCCACTCGGAGGAACCGACGTGGTGGCCAGGGGATTTACCTGGGAACAAGGAACCCTCTGCTTTCGACTCGATCCTGAGCCACCTCCAAAGTGGATGGCCGCGCTGCACAACCTCGGAGCGTACATTTCCTATCCAGGGCTGGCTGAGCCGAGGCTGGTCGCGAGAACTGCTCGGGGTGCAACCGTGCCGGCTTATGAACATAACGTCGCCGAGGTAGCGAGACTGGTCAAGGGATGGGTCGAGGCGGCGAACAGAGAATACCGCGAACAACTCCGTAAGGAGGCTAAGGAGCAGGAGCGGAGCCGGCGAGCTGAATTGGCCCAGCGACAGCGTAGGCTCGAAGAGCAAGCACGTGCCAACGAGCGGCTGCGGAAGGCACTGCTAGAGTGAGGCAACGCCGCAAGAGGCGAACCTCACCCCCGAACAGCTCCCTCCTACCGCCCCCACTTCAGCAGCGCGCCGCAAGGCCGCGTCAGCGGGTCCCCGTAGTGGTTGGTCGTGATGCGCAGGGCGTAGCCCATGCGACCGGTCTGCTGGGGAACGATCTCCTTGGCGAAGACCACCACGGCGCCGCGCTGCTCGACCGGAGGCAGCGTCATCACCTCGGTGTCCTCGAGCTGGCCGTTCACTCCCACGCGGCCCACCACCACCTCGACGCGCACGTCCTCGGCCTTCAGCCCCGCCAGGTTCACCGCGGTTTTCACTGCCACCGGCTTGCCGCTTAGAACCGCGCCCTTCGGCGGCGTCCCCATCTCCACGAACTGGACCTGGTCCCACAGCCTGTGGACGTCGGCGTTCCAGCGCGCCTGCTCCCGCGCTTTGGCGAAGTTGTCGAAGCGCATGTCCACCCAGGCGCGGTGCGCCGGCTCGTAGAGCTGCGCCATGTACTCCTCCGCCATGCGCTGGCAACTGAACTGCGGGCTGAGGTACTTCAGCGACTGCTTCATGCGCCGCATCCACTCGCGCGGAACGCCCTGGTCGCGCTCGTAGTAGGCCGGCGCCAGCTCGTTCTCGAGCAGAGAGTAGATCGCCGTGGCGTGCGCCTCGTCCTGGTCTTCGGCGTACGCGATGCGGTCGCCCACCGCCCAGCCGCCGCTGTATTCGTGGGCTTCGTCGAACCAGCCATCCAGGATGCTGAGGTTCAACACGCCGTTGCTGCCGGCCTTCATGCCGCTGGTGCCGCAGGCCTCTTCGCCCCGCCGCGGCGTATTCAGCCACACGTCGACGCTCTCCACCAGCTCGCGGGCCACGTGCATGTCGTAGTCTTCCACGAACACCAGCCGCTTGGAGAGGTCCGGATCGCGCGAGAGTTGTACGATCTGGCGGATCAGCTCCTTGCCGGGATGGTCCTTCGGGTGCGCCTTGCCGGCGACCACGATCTGTATCGGCCGTTCGGTGTTCGACAGGATGCGCTTCAGCCGGTTGAGGTCGCGGAAGAGCAGCGTGGCGCGCTTGTAGGTGGCGAAACGGCGGGCGAAGCCGATGGTCAAAGCCTCCGGATCGAGCACCTCGGCCGCGCGCCGCAACTCGGTCGAAGAGGCCTTGCGGTTTCGGGCGCACTCCACCTGCCGCTCGCGCACGAACGCGAGCAGACGCCGCTTGCGCCGCCGATGGGCTTCCCAGAGCTCCTGGTCGGGGATGTCTTCCACCTGCTCCCAGGTCTTGGGATCGGTGAGCCGCTCACGCCAGTCGGGTTGGAGGTACTGGTCGTAAAGCATGGCCAGGTCGCTCGAGAGCCAGCTCAGAAGGTGTACGCCGTTGGTGATCGAAGTGATCGGAACTTCCCAGGACGGCAGTTGCGGCCACAGGTCCTGGAACATCTCCTGCGAAACTTCCCGGTGAAGGCGGCTCACCGCGTTCCGGAAGCAGGAGGTCTTGATGGCCAGGATCGCCATCGAGAACCGTTCGTTGTTGTCCTGCGGATTGCGCCGGCCCAGCGCCATGAGCTGCTCGAACTCGATCGCCGCCTCGCGGCAGTAATCGTGGAAGTACTCCCACATCAGGCCCGAGTCGAAAATGTCGATGCCCGCCGGCACGGAAGTATGCGTGGTGAACACGTTGCTGTTGCGGGAAGCCTCGAGCGCCTCCTCGAACTTCAGGCCATTTTCTTTCACCAGCACGCGGATGCGCTCCAGCGCGAGAAAAGCCGAGTGCCCTTCGTTCATGTGGCAGACCGTCGGCTCCAGGCCCAGCGCGCGCAATACGCGCAGCCCGCCCACTCCCAGCACCATCTCCTGGCGCACACGGGTATGGCTGTCGCCGCCGTAAAGCGCGTCGGTGATGCCGCGGATCTCCGGCCGGTCGTTTTCGGGGATGTTGGTGTCGAGCAGGTAAAGCTTCACCCGGCCCACTTCCATCAGCCACACCTTGATGCGCACCGGTCCGCCGGGCAACTGGACCTCGACCTTGAGGTCGGCGCCCTGATCGTCCTTCACGGGCTGGACCGGCAAGGTGTAAAAGTCGTTGAGCACGAACCGTTCCTGCTGCCACCCGTCCGGGTTCAGGTACTGCTGTAGATAGCCGGTCTGATACAGGAGGCCGACCCCAACCAGGGGCACGTCGGAATCGCTTGCGGACTTCAGGAAGTCGCCCGAGAGAACGCCCAGGCCGCCCGAATAAGTCGGCAGGCACTCGACGATGCCGTACTCCATCGAGAAGTAGGCGATCAGGGCCTTTTCGGACTGGCCGCTGGAAACCGGTTCCGCCCGGTGCATGTAAGCGTCATATCGCTCACATGCGCGGCGGTACAGAGCCAGATAGCGCGGGTCGGCGGCCAGCCGCTCCAGGGTCGCCTGGGGCACCCGGCCTAGTATCGAGACCGGATTATGCCCCGAGGCCTGCCAGAGGACCGGATCCATGCGGCGGAACAGGTTACGGATGGTCGGCTCCCAGCTCCACAGGACGTTATAGGCGAGCTGGGAGATCCGGGCCAGCGCAGCCGGCAGTGCAGGCCGCACGAGGAACTCCCTAAGTGGTTGAATCTGAAAAGCCATGGAAGAAGGCTGTCATTCAATACGATAGCAGAGTTCCAGACTCTGCGCGGCCGGCCAAGCCTCCTGCCCCGCCTCGCGGCTGGCCTCGCGACTGCGGTAGGATAGTTCTCTTGCGGGTTTCCCACCCGGCAGTCCGTTGGTCCCTGGATTGCAAAGAGTAATAGAGGAGATTCAAACTCAATGGCGTACGTAATTACCGATACCTGCACCAAAGACGAGCTTTGTGTCGAAGCATGCCCGGTGGATTGCATCCATCCCAAGAAGGACGAGTCCAGCTTCGAGGAGATCAAGCACCTGATGATCGACCCGGAAGCCTGCATCGACTGCGGCGCCTGCGTGCCGGTCTGCCCGACCAATTCCATCTACACCCTCGACGAGCTGCCGGCCGACTTGCAGGCATTCGCCGGCGCCAACGCCGCCTACTACGGGCGGTAGAGGTCCGCGGGCCGCGGCGGCGGGCGTACGATAGGAGTGGGAAGCGATGCCCGCCCTGGCGCAGGTCCTCTCCGAAAGCACGCGCGAAGGCGATCTCTGGGAGCGGCTGGACGACAAACGAATCCGCTGCTTTGCCTGCGGCCACCGGTGTCCCATCTTTGAGGGCCAGCCCGGCGTCTGTAAGGTCCGCTTCAACTCCGGCGGCAGGTTGCAGGTTCCGTGGGGATACGCCGCCGGCGTACACTCGGACCCCATCGAGAAGAAGCCGTTCTTCCACGTTCGCCCGGGCGCGGCGGCGCTCAGTTTCGGCATGTTGGGCTGCGATCTGCATTGCGGCTATTGCCAGAACTGGGTCACTTCCCAGGCCCTTCGCGACCCGCGCGCGGTCCCCCGCGCCGAGCGCATCACACCCCAGGAGCTGGTCGAGGCGGCGATCGAGACTGGCGCCGAAGCGCTCGTCAGCACTTACAACGAACCCCTCATCACCGCCGAATGGGCGCGCGCGGTCTTCAAGGAGGCCAAGGCGGCGGGGCTGCTCACCGGGTTCGTTTCGAACGGCAATGCCACGCCCGAGGTGCTCGAATACCTGCGCCCCTGGCTCGACCTCTACAAGGTCGATCTGAAGAGCTTCGACGACCGCCGCTACCGCGAGCTGGGCGGGCGCCTGGAGCCGATCCTCGACAGCCTCCGCCGCATCCACGACATGGGGTTCTGGCTGGAAGTGGTAACGCTGGTAGTGCCGGGGTTCAACGACTCCGCCGAAGAACTCCGTCAAACGGCCGAGTTCCTGGCCGGTATTTCCCCGGACATTCCCTGGCACGTGACCGCGTTTCACCAGGACTACAAGATGACCGGCCCGCCCGACACCCGACCCGCCGACCTGCTGCGCGCGGTCGAGGCCGGCCGCGCCGCCGGCCTGCGCTACATCTATGCCGGGAACCTGCCGGGCGAACTGGCCGGCCTCGAGGACACGCGCTGCCCCGGCTGCGGCGAGACGCTGATCCGCCGGCGCGGGTACCGCATATTGGATTACCGGCTGACCGCGGCGGGCGCCTGCCCGCGATGCGCCACCAAGATTCCCGGGCGTTGGAGGCTTTAGTTTAGTGGGCAGCCAGTTTCGCCTGCCCACCTATTCCGACCGCAGGGAACCGGCCGGGTCCACTGCCGCCGCGCGTCGCGCAGGCGCCCACGCCGCGCACAGGCCAACGGCCAGCAGTAGGGCCGAGACCGCGGCAAAGGTCAACGGATCGGCTGGCCTCACATCGTATAGCAGCGAAGCCAACAGGTGCGTGAGCGCCAATGCCGCGGCGAGTCCCACGGCTATGCCCGCGACCATGAGGCCCAGCCCGTCGCGCACGACGCCGGTCACGAGTTGTGCCACGTCCGCGCCCAGCGCCATCCGGATGCCGATTTCGCGCGTTCGCTGGGTCACCGAGTACGCCAGCACGCCATAGAGACCGATAGCCGCGAGCGCAACGGCCAGCGCCGCGAAAATCCCGAGCAGAACCGCCTCCATCCGCGGCCGAGCCACGGACTGCGCCACCACCTCGTTCATGCTCTCCACGCCGGAAATCGCCTGGTCCGGATCGACTGCGTGAACGGCGTCCTCCACCGCGGAAGCGAGCGCCGCGGGCGCCGCGCCGCGAGTGCGTACCACGAGCGCGCCGAAATACATTGGGCCCTGGGCCTGAGCCAGGAAAAGTGTCGGCTGCGGCGCCACGGACAGGCTGGTCTGGCGCGCTCTCGCGCAGACTCCAACGATCACGCCGTGCTGGACGTTCCAGTTCATGTGGAGCCGCTTGCCGATCGGGTTCTCGCCCGGAAAGAACTTCTCCGCAAACTCCTGGTTCACGACGATCGCCGGCTCGGTAGACATCGTGTCGTGAGCGTCGAAGTCGCGGCCGCCCAGCAGAGGGATGCCCATCACCCGAAAGTACTGCGGGCTCACGATCACAAAATCGGCCGTGGGCTGGGCGCCCGGCTCCGGTTCGGACCGATCCAGGCGCCAGAAGCCGGAGCCGGAGACTATGCCGGTCATCGGGAGCAGATTCACCGAACTCGCCGCCTCCACTCCTGGCAACGTGCGCACCCGGCTCACGATCTCGTCCAGATACCGGCCGCGCCGATGGTCATCGTAGTAGCGTGCGGGTGCGAAGAACATCTGCATGGTGAGGATATGGTCGGTGCGAAAGCCGCGGCTCACCTCGATCTGGTTGAGGAAGCTGCGCGCCAGCAAGCCGGCGCCAGCCAGCAGCACCAGCGACAGCGCCACCTCGACAACCACCAGGATTCTGCGTAGGCCGCCACGACGCGTAGCCCCCCGATCGCCGGCCCTGAGCGCGGCTTCCGGGCTGGTTCGTGCGAAGGCCACAGCGGGCGCAAGTCCGAACAACAGAGTGGTCAGGAGGGCCAGCCCCAAACTGAATGCGAGCACGCGGGCGCTGACATCGACGCCGTCCAGACGCGGCAGTGCCAGTGCGGGAAGCGAGGCGGTAATGACCCGCAGTCCGAGGGCGGCCAGCCCGACGCCGAGTAGTCCGCCCACAAGCGAGAGCAACAGACTTTCGGTCAGAAGTTGGCTCACGATGCGGCCCCGGCCGGCCCCGAGCGCCACGCGCAGGGCGATTTCGCGGCGCCGTTCGGTGCCCCGCATCATCAACAGGCTGGCAACGTTGCCGGCCGCGATCAGGAGCACGAAGGTTACCGCGCCAAACAACAGCCAAAGGGCTGTGCCGACGTCCCCGGTGGTCTGCTCGGATAAAGAAACGATTCCGGCGCTCCAGCCCCGGTTGGTCTCCGGCCGTTCCACGGCGATCTGGCGCGCGACGCCTGCGAGTTCGGCCTGCGCACGGGCCATCGAGACGCCGGGCTTCAGCTTCGCAAGCACATCGAGGTAGCGGCCCTGGTCCTCTGCGAGAGAGCGCGACATGGCGAAGGGCGTCCAGAGCTCGGCGTGCTCGAACGGCAGATCGAACCCTTCCGGCATCACGCCGACGATCGTGTGCGGCACGTCGACGATGCTCAGCGTGCGGCCGACCGCCGTGCGATCGCCGCCGAACTGACGACGCCAGAGGCTGTAACTGAGCACGACGAGAGGCGGCCCGTTAGGGACTGCCTCCCTGTCGTCAAAGGTCCGGCCGAGCAGCGGGCGGACTCCCAGTATGCGAAAGAAATCCGGCGACACGCTCAACCCGTCGACGGCGATCGGCTGGCCGAATCCGCTCAGCCCAACCGGCATCGGAGGAGACACCGCCGCCATTGCCTGGAACGACCTGGAGCGCTCGCGCCAATCCAGGAAATTCGCCGGGCTGACCGGATTCCGCTGACGCCGCGACTCGAGCGCGGCGGTCACCACCGTCTTCGGGGGCCGCTCCCAGATAGCGACGATGCGCTCGGGCTCCGGGAACGGGAGCGGCCTCAGAAGCACCGCGTCAATCAGGCTGAAGATGGCCGTGTTCGCGCCGATTCCGAGCATCAGGGTGGCGACGGCGGCAGCCGTGAACAGAGGCGCATGCCGAAGCGCCCGCGCGCCGATGCGCAGGTCGCGCAGGAACGATTCCACACGAGTGAAGCTCCACACCGCACGGCCTTGCTCCAGAACCGCGGTGCCGTTGCCGAATCGGGCCCGGGCCGCGTAGCAGGCTTCTTCCCGGCCCATCCCCGCTTCGACCAGCTCCTCGGTCTTCTCTTCGATGTGCGCGGCTATCTCCGCGGCCAGCTCCTGATCGAGTCGGCGGCGCCGGAAGAGCTGCGCCAGCCGCCTCATGATTCCGCCGGCCTCATCACCCGGCTGATGCCCGCGTGCATGCGTTCGAAAGCGGTCCGCTCGCGTTCCAGCTGCTTCCGCCCGGCTGCGGTGAGCCTGTAAATCCGGACCTTCCGGTTCCGCGGCGAAATGCCCCATTCGGCCGCCACCCACCCCTCGCGCAGCAGCCGCTGCAGGGCGGGATACAAAGTGCCTTCCTCGATCTGCAGAAGAGCGCCGGAAGTCTGGCGGATGCTCTGTGCGATGGCGTAGCCGTGCAGGGGCCCGCGCCGTAGGATGTGCAGCACCATCATCTCCAGAGCGCCGGGAAAGAGGTCGCGCCGTTGGTCTGTAGTCATGGTCTCTATGCCTTGATGCTCTATGCATAGAGTAAAGCATTAAGGTGGCGCTGTCAAGAGACTTGTCGGGCCGATCGGCAGAGCCGCGGCCTTCGGCTGTCCTATTCCTCGCCGGCCCGCCCCAGCGCCTTCTCCAGCGCGGCCTTATCCAGGGTGGTGCTGATGAAGAGCTCCTGGCGCGCGCCGGCGGAGAGGGCGATCGCTTTCCAGCCGTTGGTAGTGGGCACGGTCACGTGAACGCGGATCTTGCCGCGGGCGTCGCGCACCGGACGAATCACGCCCGGCACCACCGAGCGGATCGTCGCGGGGTTCTCGTCGAGCAGGCGCCGCAGCAGGTCGCGCACGCCGTCGATAATGCTGTGCTCGATTTTCAGCTTTCCCTGCGCTGTCCGGAGCCGCATACCCATGTTTTCAGTCTACCCGCCGCGCGGCTTCGCGCAGGGGCACGAAGCGGCAGTGCGCGGCCACGTGCCAGTCGATCTCGCGGCCCCTCTTCCGCACCACGCGCAGCTCCTGGTCGGCAGAAGGGCCGACGGGAATCACCATGCGGCCGCCATCTTTGAGCTGTTCCGGCAGCGCGCGCGGAATCTCGGCTGCCGCGGCGGCCACCGAGATGGCGTCGTAGGGCGCTTCCCGCGGATAGCCTAGCGAGCCGTCGCCCGCGATCACGGTGATGTTGCCGAGCCGCCCGGCGTGGGCCAGGTTGCCTTGCGCCATCGCCGCCAGCTCCGGGATGAGCTCGATGGCGATCACGCGCGCGGCCAGCGCGCCCAGGACGGCAGCGTGGTAGCCGCAGCCAGCGCCGACTTCGAGCACCGTCTCGGTCCCTTCGAGTTCGAGGCTCTGCACCATTAGGGCGGTCATGTAAGGCTGCGAGATCGTCTGGCCGTAACCGATGCCCAGTGGCTCGTCCGAGCAGGCTGCGCCGCGGGTGTCCTCCGGGACGAACTCCTCGCGCGGGATCTCGATCATCGCCCGGAGCACCCGCTCGTCGCGAATCCCCCTGCCGCGCAGTTGGCGCGAAACCATCATGCGTCTCTGGAACTCCCAGTCCATAGGACGAAGGCTAGCACAGGCGGCGGCGACCGCTGGGCCGGCGGCTACTTGATTTGCTTCTTGTACAGGAAGTCGATGCCGAACAATCCGTTCTCTTCGCGGACGGCCAGCCCGCTCCAGTTGGGCGTGAAGTCCCACTCCATCTGGATGGTCTGGGCCTGCGCGCGGGACAGGTCCGAAATGTAGGTGAACGTGATGTTGTTCGTGATGTTCTGTTGGAGCGTGATTTGCGCGGCGGCGTTGCTGGTGGTGAGGCCGGTAACCAGCGGGTTGATCTGGATGCGGCTGACGCCGAAAAAGCGCTGCAACCGGCCCGTGAGTGGGCTGCCGATGGCCTGGCTCAGCAGCGCGCTCGCGCCGCCCTGCTGATAGCTCTGGCCGACCAGCGCCGAGGCCGTCGGGGTCGTGCCCGACAACTGCCCCGGCTCGCGTCCCGTGGTCAGAAGGGCCAGCACGTCCGAGAACGGGAGCGGCGGGTCGGACGTGTAACTCATGTTCAGCTTGTCCATGGGCCCGGAGATGTGCAGCGTGACGCTCACGCCGCGCACCCGCGTCTCGAGGCTGAGATTCATAGTGGGCTCGACCTTGGTCGCGTTCACGAACAGAATCTGGCCGGAATTGATGGCGTATTGGGTGCCGAAGAAGTTCACCTGCCCCTGGTTGAGGAGCACGCGCCCGAGCAGCACGGGGCGGGCGTCGTCTCCGCGCAGCCACAGGTCGGCGTTGACTTCCACGTCCTTGGCCACATTCGTCTGGACGCGCACCTGCGGCGCGGTCACGATGTGCAGGTCGAAGCGCAGGCCCTGCCGGAAGCGGCTGGGCTCGAGCGGCGCCTCGACCACCTGTGCGCTGCGGGCCAGCATCGAGCCCAGGTCCGATTGCAGGCTGAGCCCCACGCGCGTGACCGTCGCAGTGCCCGCCAGCAGGCTGCGCTCCAGCGTGCCCGTGAAAGTCACCGTGCCAGTCGCCGTCGAGCTGATGCCCTCGGGATAGCGCACGCGCACGCCGGCCGTCTTCGCCTGCAGGTGAAATGCGATTCCGCCGGCCAGGGTGACGAATCCGCTCGCGTCGATTCTTCCTCCGCCGCTCTGCGCGGTCAGCGTTTCGATCGTGGCGCGGTCGCGGTACAAGAAAATCGTCCCGTTGGCGTTCTCAAAGCCGTTGGGGAAATCCACGAAGCTGACGGACGCGTTCTTCAGGTCGATGCGCCCGTAGACTTCCGGATTTGCCAGCTCGCCCCGCAGCGACACGTCGAGCCCCACCGAGCCGGACGAGTACATGCGGCTCTCGAAGTCTTCGAGCAGCGCCAGGTTGACGGCGCCCTGGAGGCGGAGATCCCACGGGCTCCTCACGCCGAACCCGAGATGGCCGCTGGCGTTGAGGTCCGTGTCCTTGGCCTCGAGATGCGCCTGGCGCATGTGGACGCCCTTCGAATCCACGTCCATCAGGACCGGGCCGGTATTGCGGAGGGTCAAGCCGGGCGCTTGAGCCTCCCCGACGAGCCTCGTGGATGGCCGGATCTCGATGGAAGGCACGGTGACAGACGCCCGCCAGCTCCGGACGTTCGCGGGCGAGCCGGAAAAATCGACCGAACCTGCGACGAAACCCTCGAAGGGGAAGGGCTCGCCTCCCTTTGTCGGGTGAAGCAACGCGATCAGCGTCGAGAACTGCAGCGGAGTGAAGTCAATCCACCCATGCGCGGGGTAATCCCCCTCCAGCGTCCAAGCGCTCGCACCGGTGACGGCGGCGCCGGCCAGCTTGCCCTCCAGCTTGGCGTCGAGCGAATGCCCGCGGGTCGTGGCAGTGAGACCCAGGTAGCCCAGTTGCTCCCCACTCACGCCGAAATCGCGCAGGCTGGCCCGCCCGTTGAAGGCCGCCGGCTGGAATCCCGTGGCGGTAATCGTGACCTCGCCGGTCGCCTGCGCTTCGATCCGTCCCTCGATGCCGGGCACGCGCTCCGCTATGGCCTGCACCTGTGCCAGGTCGATGCCGCTCGTTTCCACGTCGAACCGCAGGCGTCCCTGCCTCCAATTCCCGGGCGGGTGATTGTAGCTGCCGGAGAGCTGCGCCTTGCCGGCGCCGGCCGTGAACTGCCCGTGCAGAAGGTCGAACTCATTGGCGGCGTATCGCAGGTCGCCTTCGATACGGTCGATCGGCTGGCCTCCGGCGACCACCTTCAGCGCCAGCGCGTGTCCCGAGGCCACGGGCGCTCCCAGCGTGCCTCCCAGCTCGAAGTTCAAAGAGAGGTCGCCGGTGGTGACGTCGATGGGCGCGGCGCCGGTAGCCGCGAGTACGTCGGCCAGGTGCGGCGCCCGGAGTCTCAAGCTGCCCGAAAGCGGCGAGGAATCCGTGGGCTTCCAGTCCTGAAAGTCCACTCGAAGTTCGCCCGACGCGCGCATCCCGAGCCTGCTGAAGGCCGCATGCCGCGCGGCGAACCCGTTGCGCGCCACGGTCACGTCCGCTTCGGCGCGGTCAATCTGCCGGCCGGCGATCACGACGTTGGTGGCCTTGACGTGGCCATCGACGGCCGGATCGCTTAGCGATCCGGTCATGCCGCCGTGGAATGCCGCGGTCCCGTTAGTCAGCCTCACCGGCACCTCGGGCGGGGGGCCGGTGGAGAACATCGCGATGGCGGTTTGCGCGTCTTCCAGATTCGTGGTGTCGAGCGCGACGCTCAGTTTCCTTCCCAGCACGCCGCTGAAGGCGAGTTGGCTGAACTTCGTGGTCAAGCTCGAGGGACCGAAGGAGACCTCGTGCGCCGCGAGATTGTAGCTGAGGTCGACCAGTCCCTGGATGGGATTCGGCCCCGCGCCGGGCGCAATATCGAGCCGGGTCTCGATCATCAGCTCCTCCAGCCGCCGATTCCGTATTTCGGCGCTCAGCCGCACCGGCCCCGATGCGATTCCGTCCCAGGCCACGCGCTCGAGCTCCCGAATTAGCTTCATCTGCCGAAGCGAGAAGCCGCGCGCGACGCCATCCACCAGGAAATGCCGGAAATCCGCGACCTCCGCGCGGCCTTCGAAGCGGCCGCCGAGCGCGTCGACCGCCAGCCCCGTGAGCGTCACGCGTCCGGGAGCCGCCGCGAACGCGGAATCGGCGCGGACATCCTCGATCCGGACACCGCCTGTTTCGACTACGAGGCCGCCCGCCCGCAGCTTGCCGGAGACGGCGTACCGGGATGCACCCGCGATTGTGGCGCGGCCCTCCAGCGATACCGTGCCGCGATGCGCCAGCGGACCCAGATCCAAACCTGACGTGACATCCTTGACCCCGATCCGGGCCGAATAGTTCAGGCGGATCTGGAGCGCGGCAACGCGCTCGGCTACGCCGGAGACGTTCAGCCACGATTCACCAAGCCCGAAGCGCGCCCGGCGGATTTCGAGCCGGTCGCGAAGCAGCGCCCAGTGCGCGTCCACTTCGATCGGGAGAGCCGGCCGCGCGCCCGCCTTCACGTCGAGGTCTCGGAAAGTGACATCGCCCTCGTAGCGGGCCGGCGCGGTCCGGTAGACGACCGCTGCCCGCAGATTCTCGCCACGGACGTTCAACGGAAGCCGGCGCATGTCGGCCTGTACGACGCCGTCCACCAGGTTGAAGCGCTTGATGGCGAGATCCAGCACGGTTTCGATCGCGCCGCGGCGCGGCTTCCGGGCCGCCTTGGGCTGGGGAACGTTGGTGTGCCCATCGGCATAGACGATCACGTTCACCTGCGGCCGCTGGATCAAAACCGATTCGAGGTCGACGCGCTTTTCGAGCAGCGAAATCACCTTCAGCTCGACGCGCACCAGATCGGCGCGGGCGAAGGGAGCCTCCTCCGGCTTCTCGGTTCCGTGGATCACCAGGTTCCGGACCGAGACAGTCATGGTGTGCCAGTCGAAATCGAAGGCACCGAGCTCGACGCGCCCGCCCGTCGAGTCTTCGATCTCCCGCACCATCCGCTGCCGGACCTTCTCGTGGAACCAAGCGGACTGGATGACGATGAGAACGGCAAGGGCGCACACCACGGCTGCGGCCGCGAGACCGGCTAGCGTGTACAGCGCGACCTTGATGGCTCGCCTCATCGGAACGCATCTTCAGCGTAGTCGATGCGGGCCCGCTCCCGCGCTCCCACCAGCCAGGCATCCACCCGCTTGTCCACTAGCCCGCTCGTGAGCGCCTCCTCGCACTGGGCGCGGGCATCCTCGAAGGTGGGCTCGGGCGCGATCCCTTTCTTGCGGATCTCGGGCAGGAAGACCGTCTCGTAATACTGCTGCACTTCGTTCTCCTGCACCTGGACCTCGGGGCGGAACCGCAGGTCGATGTAGCGCAGCAGCGTGATCTGGCGGCCGAGTGCGTTTTCGATCTGCCGCTGGGTCAGGTTGTACGCCGCCATCTCCTGTTGGAATTGCGCTTCGCCCGAGAACCGGCGCTTCGCTTGATCCAGCGTCGCCGCAACCTCCGAGGGGGAGGGCTCCGGATAGCGGGTGAGTCCCATTTCGCGCCGAACCAGGATCTGCTCGATCAGCCGGTCCGCCATCCGCCGCTGCGCGGCCGGGCCGAGGTCCGGTTTCTCGCCGTTGAGAAACGCGGCCACCCGCAGCGCCTCGTCAATCTCGCTGGTGGTGATGACCCGGTTGTCCACCGTCACCGCGATCTGGTCGATGATCTCCGCTGGAAGGAGCGTGGCGCACAGGAGGAGGGCCAGGCTGAAAAAGGCCAGGACAGGGCCGGCCGCGGATGAACGCGGATGAACCCGGATTGGGGAAAGACGGTTTATCTGCGTTGATCCGCGTTCATCTGCGGCCATAATTGTGCGCTTGCCCTCTTTCATAATCAGAACGCCTGCCCCAGCGAGAAGTGAAACTGGAAGTTGCTGATCTGCTGCACCGTCTGGACGCAGCCGCTCGAGGGAGGAACCGGGGCCGAGCACGCGACGAGCTGATCGAGCGTGCCCTTGAATCCGAAAAACGTCGGAGGATTGATGCTATAAGCCAGATCCAACCGCACCGGCCCGATCGGGGTCTTGTACCGCAAACCGAAGCCGACGGCATGCACCATGTAATTGAAGTTGGCCAGATTCCGCTGGTGAACGCGGAAGGAGATCGTTCTCAGGTCGGAATAGACGTTGCCCGCATCCCAGAACAGCACGCCTCGGATGTCATCGCCGGCCAGCGGGAAGCGCAGCTCGACTTGGTTGACCAGCAGCGCGTTCCCGCCCAGGGGAAACCCCGTCTCGAGATCGCGCGGTCCCGCCTGGTCCTCCGGAAAACCCCGCTGCGAGGACGCGCCGCCGCCAAACAGCTCTTCCGGAAGCGGAATCTGTTCGCCGGCTTTCAAGGGTTGCAGCCAGCCGAACGTGACCGAACGCGCCAGCACGTAGCGGCTGCCGAAGCCGAACGGATGATAGGTGGCGTTTTGCACGATGAGGCGCGTGAAATCGGACTGCGAGCTGAAGTTGTGGGAAGCCCAGCCGGCATCGATGGTGGTGTAAATGCCGCTGTGCGCGTCGGTCGGGTCGTCGCGGCGGTCCAGAATGTAGTTGACGGTGAGCATCCCGATGCGGGCCGGCTGGGAGAAGCGTGGAATGAGCTCCGGGTTCACCTTCAAGTTGCTCACGCTCACCCGGCGGAACGAGAATCCGTAGAGGAGCGTGCTCGCCCGGTTCAGCTTCTGGCCCATCTGCACCGAACCCTCCCGCCTTTGCGCCGAAAACGTGTTCACATCCCGCGAATCGTCGAACAGGCCGCTGAACAGGAGGTTTCGATTGGGACTGCCCAGGAACTGGGGCGCTTCGTAGGTGAGCACGGCCCGTTGCTCCAGGGTCGAAATCCTGGTCTGCAACGAAAGGATGTGTCCGTCCCCGAAAAAGTTTCGCCGCGTCACGCCGAACAAGACGCGAGGGCTGAAGCCGGCTTGCCCCGCGGGCGCGTCCAAACAGGTCTGGCAGCCGCCGATCTTGGCGATTTCCGCTCCGAAGCCCATGGTAATCGTATACCTCCGGGCCTCTTCCACATCCAGCGCCACGTACTTGTCGCGTTCGTCCCCGCCCGGGTCCTGGACCGCCATATCGACACGCGAAAAAATGCCCAGGTCGTAAAGCTGCCGCTGCGCTTCGAGCATGCTGACCCGCGACAGCGGATCTCCCGGATGGAGCCCCTCCCGTTCGGCAATCAGCCGGGGGTCCGTCGCCCGGAGGCCGCTCACCAGGTAACGCCGCAGAAAACTCTGCGTGCCCTCCTGGATGGTGTACTGCATGTCAGCCCGCTCCGGCTTCGCGGAGGGCGTGAAGGTCCAGGAGAAGCTGGCGTTCGCATAGCCATGGTTGTAGTAGTAATCGAGGACATTGTCGCGGTCGATGGCGGCACTCTGCTCGCTGAACGGCTGGCCGGGCTGGGCTGCGAGGAGGCGCATGATCGCATCGCGATTGGCGGGCGAAACGCCTTCGATGTCGAGGCCCTCCACCAGCCACCGCGGCCCTTCCTTGATGTCGATGAACACGGCCAGGCTATTCGCGCGGCCTTTGTAGCTATGGTCGACGCGCGTCTTCACTTCGACATCGCGAAAGCCGTTCGCGCGGTAGAGGGCCGTGATCGCCTCCACGTCCTGACGCAGGAAATCGTCGCTGAAGCGTCCATGCCGAAACTGGAGCAAGGAGGCCTTCCGCAGATACATTCGCTCGCGAATGGTATCGATGCCGAACGAACGGTTGCCCTGGATGGCCACCAGCGCCACCTTGTGCCGCTCGCCTCGGTCGATGCGGTACTCGATCACCTGGTGGCCCGGCGCGGACTTCAATGAGAAGTCCACCTTGGCATCGAAGTAGCCCTGGCTCTCGATGTACTCCCGCAGGTTGTTCGCGCCCTCGACCAGAAGATCGCGATCGACCGATTGCTCTTCGAAAACCGGAACCAACTGCTTCAGCTTGCCCCGCGAGACCTTTGCGCCCACCGTCGTGAATTCGATGATCGGGCCGCCCTGGACGCTCAGGGTCGGGCGGGTGAGGTTGGTCTGCCGATCCCAATCCATTTTGTCGATGGAGACCCGCGCCTCCAGGCGGTCGCGCTTCAGGTAGGACTTGCGCACCCGGTCGGCCCCGTCCTCCGTCCGTGACTCGGTGACCTTCTTCCAGCCCAGCCAGCCCTTCCAGTGCGTCGTCTTGACGATGTCCTCGTCCGGCCGCTCAGGAATTCCAGCGATGAGCGGAGCGGCGTAGTGCGCGCGCCCGTCGGTCGAGACGCGAAAATGGATGGCGACCTGCTGCGTTGCCGGATCGTACCGGTATTCGGGCTCGATGCGCGTCTCGGTGAAGCCGTCGCTGCGCAGAACGTCGCGCAGATTGCCGATGGCCAGCTCGATGCTCGAAGGCGTATACAGCGCGCCCAGTTGAAGGCGCGTGGAATTCATCATCACGCCCGCGGCCGGCGGCGCCGGGATTTCCTGAACGGTCACGCGGCCCACGAAATAGTTGCCGCGCGTGAGGAAGCGCACGATGACGCCGCCGCCGGCGGCCCGCGCATCGACGCGGATACCGGCATAACGGCCGGTGGC